>Ga0209090_10000052_pt1 | contig 69866 bp, 56 predicted proteins | sample ArcticOcean_MG_C_9_FD_187432 | JGI IMG/M metagenome (GOLD analysis project Ga0209090, IMG submission 187432) | Marine microbial communities from western Arctic Ocean - ArcticOcean_MG_CB2_152 (SPAdes) (version 2) | ecosystem: Environmental > Aquatic > Marine > Oceanic | place: Arctic Ocean... | reverse complement strand
AGCAGCACCAGCAGCAGCACCAGCAGCAGCAGCGGTACTGCCAGCCGCACCACCAGCAGCACCAGCAGCAGCACCAGCAGCAGCACCAGCAGCAGCACCAGCACCAGCAGCAGAATCATCAGACGAAGAAGAAGACGAAGAAGAAGACGAAAGGAAGGCACCAGAAGCAGCAGCAGCTGCAGCAGCAGCAGCAGCAGCAGCACCAGCAGCAGGCACACGACGCGCTGCCGTTGGCGGGGAACATCAGGAAAGCAGCCCCACTTCCATGCTTTTCGAACTATGTTCTAAAAGAGGGGAATACGACAATCAACGTCGTCGTCTTGAATTGCTGGATAGTGCTATACGTAAAGCGGGCGGCGTAGATGTCAAAGACCCAAGCGGATGGACCCCGCTCATATGCGCTGCATCACGTAACCTAAACCTTATCGTGGAATATCTTATAAAGAAAGGCGCAAACGTAAATGCGCAAGGGCACCGCAGGGGCACATCCGCGCTTATGACTGCTGTTCATTTTAAAAATGCTGAAGTTGTACGTACGCTACTACGTAGTGGCGCAAACATTGCCCTTACGGACAATGCCGGCAAAACTGCGCTGGATATTCCCGATTCATCACCAGAGTATGCCGAGGTCCGAGCTGTACTGGAAACAGCGTCAGCAGCAGCAACCGCCGCTTCCCGCAGCAGGCGTAGGGCAACAGCAGCGGCGCCAGAGCAAGACTACTCAGAGGATGAGGATGAAAGCAAGGCGCAGCCAGCAGCAGCAGCAGCAGCCGCACCACCAGCAGCACCAGCGGCACCAGCAGCACCAGCGGCACCAGCACCACCAGCAGCACCAGCAGCGCCAGCGGTGCGGCCGTACGCACCTGGGCCGCCACCAAGCACCGCCGCCAACGAAAGGCGCCAGCTTGTAAAAGCGCACCTGTGCATCCTGCGCGATCTTCTGCAAAACAATCGTCATCCCACATCACGGGACGAGATCAACCGGCCATCACAAGGAACCACCGCCAGCTTCGAAGAAGACAGGGCAGAGTTTATCGTGCTGCGCGACCTGCTGCGCGACAACCACCGCCAGCCCACGTCCATGTACGAAAAAGGCCACAACTAGACATGTCGACAGGAACACGAAACGATGTCGCACGCCAGATCATCAGCGCCCAGGACGACGGCGACAGCGTGGTGCTGCCCAACGCATGCGCCGGCGAGCTGATCCAGCTCCGGGACGGCGAGAAAGTAAGATGCTTCTCCGTCATCGTGCGCGAGCCGCACTACGTTCCCCAGGAGTCGTGGTCGATGATTACTATCGACGCACTGCCCGACGTGGAGGAAGTTGACGGAGTGCTGGCGGACAAGCTTATGGTGGACCACGTGACCCGCGGCGTCATTGGCAAAAATGCCATGCAGTTTGCGCTGGGAGAAAAGGGATGCATACAGTCAATGCGGCTGCTGCCTCCCTCCGATGGCCCTGCGCAGGCGCAATGGGAGGTACAGGCTGCCAGCATGATTCAGCAGTAATAAATATTATATGAAGCGAAAATGGGACGCAGGTATCCTTCGCGGGCACAGCGGTAGCTGTCCGCACAAGATCGCTCGCACCTATACCAAGCAGATGCCGCCACTGGTGCAGCCTAGCAATCCATACGTACCGCACCTGACGCACGCGGTGACACTTGCTGTCAACCTGCCGCAGCTACACGTAATGTTTATCGACCTGTACCGGTGGCTTCCCAGTATTACTGCAAGTGCGCACGTAGCGCGCATGCCCGAGCTGGATTACTTTAGCCGCGGTCGCATGATCGATTCGGTCATGTGGATGTGGCACAAATGCCGCTCGGGCATCGCCGTATGCATACGCAGCGGCAAGCTTGCGCTATTCGTGCCGTTCTGCAACACCGACTACACCAACACGCTGTCCCCCGCAGCGCTTAGCCTGCTGCCGAATGAAGGCATTCCCGGTAAGCACTGGTGGGCCAATGGGTGGACGCTGTGCGGTGACCGCGTATCGCCGCAGGGCTGGGGGGACCAGGGCATCTGCGCTCTGCAGAACATGATCATGGTCTGCTGCGAGAAGGGCGTGATGGGGGACTGCGACTTTATTATCAACAAGAGGGATACCGCATGCGTGCGCAGGGACCGCTGCGACCCCATGAACCCCATCGACATGTACCAGCGGGCGGAATGCCGACCCGATCTGGTTCCTGTGCTCAGCCTGTACGTAGGCGATCAGTTTGCAGACATTGCTATGCCACTGCCCAGCGACTGGCACCGGCTGTCGCGCGGCGCCTTCGAGGCACAGAATCCTCTTCCGCCTGTGCTCTTGCCGCATCACCGGGAATGGTCAGACAAGCTAGACCGCGCTGTCTTTCGTGGCGGGCTGACGGGCACGGGCAGCCACGCTGGCACAAACCAGCGCATCGCGCTGCTGCACATGAATGACGACGCGGACTACGACTTCAAGGGCACGAGCCGCAGCGGGCGGTACCGCTTTTGTCCTTTGGACCGCTGTGTAGTGCAGCCACGCGCACACGGCCTGGACGTAGGCCCGCATCATCGTGTGCCCTTGCACGAGCAGCAGGAGCGCTACCGGTACGTGGTCACGGCGGACGGGCACAGCGGCGCCGATCGGCTGGCGGCGCTAATGGGTGGAAACCAGTGCGTGCTCAAGGTAGAGGCCCCTTGGCACGCGCTTTGTCCCGACACGTGGGCGGCGCAACGCCTGCATGCGTGGGAGCACTACGTGCCCGTGAGCAGGGCACTAGGCGACCTGGATACACGCCTTGCATGGCTGCGCCAGAACGGGGACGCAGGAAGCCGCATGCGCGCAAACTGTACAAGGTGGGCTAGCAGGGAGCGCGATGCCGTTATTTCGTGGTGGCTGGCGGTTACCAACGCCATGTCACAAGCGCATGCGGTATAATGCAACCCGTGTTGTTTTTTGCGCGTACAGCAGTATGTCTTCGGCAAACACCAGCGGACCGCGTGGGCCGCGATGAAAGGGAACATGAGGAGCTCCACATTTTACGGCCACGCTGGCAGGGACCATCCACGCGTACTTTAACTTTTTGTTGCGCGTGCACTTGGCGCACAGCCGGTACTTGCCTTGTACGCGCCGCTGGGTATTGCAACCGCACGCGCGGCATGCGCGCGACATACGTGACACGAAATCAAGCTTGGCAAACGTGGCGTGCGCCAACGGATGGGCGACAAACACCGATCGGCTGTACAACGGGAATGCCAAATGCCACGGAACAGTAGCGCCTTGCTGCTGATATACATTCGTCACGCAGTCAAGCACCGCTAGAGCAGTGCTGGACGACGCTTCCCCCAGGACCCGTGCTTCCTTTACCTTCAAGTACTGCAATATAGAGAATAAAACGTCTTCCCCACATTTTACGAATGGATTTGAGTGGCACAGCGACATCCTTTACAGTCGGTGACCCTGTACACGTGAGTGACATAGAGGGGGAGTACTACGGAGTGATTATCGAGCACGTAGACAGCGCCACACTGTGCGTGCAAATGATGAAAAAACAACGCGATCGTATGTACCACATTACTTCGGACGCGTACCACGTGCCACACGATGCCATTGCCCAGCACGTAGCAATGGCCGGCGATCACAATAAGGCACCGCGCGCCTTTGCATCACTTGGGTTTCGGATGATAGACGGCACCACCTTTGTAAAGGACGAAGACGAGGTTGGTGACGCCGAATTTCCCTTAGGCGACGAGGCATTTGACCCCGCTAGCGACGACGAGGCCTACGACAGTAGCGACAGCATACACGACTTCATTGTCCCTGACGACGAGTGCGAGCCGTTTACTCTTGCAGAAGGCAACAGCGAGTTTGTGCAGGAGACACACGCGGCCGTCCGAGGGTTCGAAAGCTGGGCCCCGGCAAGCAGCAGAGAGGATGGTGTGCGTAGATTTATTCAGAGCATGGAGGCACGCGCGGTGGTGATCGACGACAATAACCGGTGCGCGCGTAACGGCGGCGCCGCACCCTCGTATTCAAACCCACAGTAAACGCGTCATGTGTCCACAGGCCCATGCATCGGCTAAACCGGAACCCGTGCCGCTGCATGGCACGCTCAAATGTGCGGCGCTTGCATGATTTCCAGCTGGGTAGCACGAGTCGCATATCAGCATCCGCAGGGACGCAAAGGCCCGCCGAATGCAGTACGATATTGCCTCGGCGGACGGCGATGTCCAGTTTCTGCAGAAAGTGCATAATTAATCTGCAGACGGAAGCTCTTCTCGGCACGTGGGGCACGTTGCGCTGTGCCCCGCCACCCACCTATCGACACACTTGCAGCAGAACACATGCCCGCACGGCAGCTTGCGCACGTATCTGCTAGTTCGCGGCGTGTACGTGTCTAAACAGATACCGCACGTGCAGCTGCCCATGCTCTTCAACGAAAAACGGCGCTTAGGCGCTACCTTGTCCAATTGGTCCACCGGGATGCGCGGCACAACCGCGCATGTCTCGTCCGCAAGCAGCGACGCGTTTAGCAGGGCATCCAGGTCCTCCGGCGTGATATCGAGATACGTGCTATTTGCACTGTTATCGATAGTACCCGACCACGTAAACGTTACGGCGCGCCCGCCTCCTGCGTCGTAGATTCTGGCCGTCACTTCAAGAGGGACGTCATTCATCGTGCACGTATAATTCAATAAATTAACCAGGTTAAACTTATACTGGTAGGTTGCAGCGCGCCGTTACTCGTCTTTGCGCTTTATAGACCGACACGGCAGGTGATATTCGTTGATGGAATGCTTTGCCTGCTCCGAGCGATACCCTATACCGCACTTGCAGATCACCAATACGACGAGCGCGAGTGCCATGGGAAGAATGTATACAAGGCGATCGGTGATGTCCATGTACAGTATAGCACATCGGCTCTGACCGCATACATGTAGCTCCTCCGCTACGTCGTACAGTGCACGACATAGAGGTGGTATGCTAACAAACGCCGACGCGCTGTCGCAATTGTCGAACTCGCCAACGCTCATGCGCAAGTAGGCCTGCATGCACACGTCACTACTTAGCAGCGTGTCGGCCGCGTGCCAGGTCACGGTGTGCCGATGCCAGTGCTGCCAAAAGCTGTAGCACTTGCTAATTGTAAACGCGGCAGCCATGCATATTGTCACCCCTCGGGCCAGCATCATTGCTACTGCACCAGTTCTAAATACTGCAGGTGCCGTCGAGCAGCGTTAGCAACGTCCTTGCTTATTCCGGGCGTGTGGCACAGCGGCACCTTGTCTAGCAGGCAAATTGCAGCAAAGTACGATTCGCAGCTCTCCTCTGACAGATTCCCATAGCCTTTGATAATTGCGCAGCACATGCCAAATAGCGATTTTTCCGGCAGAGCATCGTAGACGACGGGTCCAATGCCGCGCACTAGCATGGTGCTAAGTTCACTCAGCGGGTGAGCAGCTCCGGTAATCAACGGCACATTCAACACACCGCTAAACTTGCAAAGCACGCTCTGTAGCACCAAAGTGTCGTACTGTGCAGTGTGCATGCACCCAGGCTCAAACTCCACGTCATGCGCCTGGGCCATCGACTGCAGGTTAAACTTGGGCTTATCCTTGCCGTGATGCCGCATGTGGTAGCGGAAGTGGTGCAAGCTGTCCATCACAACCAGCCAGTGTGGAATGGTCACCCGCGCACGAAGCATGTTGTGGTACAAGACGGGCGCGTCGGACCGAAAGGCGTTGTGTGCAATCACGTACACGTACTCCTGATCCCCTTTGACCTGTTCCAACCACTCCACCCACGACGTGAATACCACGTCTGCTGTGGGCGCTTCCATCATGGCACCAGCGCACATCGTAAAGACATACGATTGGAATGCGCTCATGCCGTCGATGGCGACGCATGCAATGTCGTACACGTGCGTGCGCTGAGGGTTTCTGGTGTCACCCGTCCACTCCATGTCCATCACGACCAGGGGCCCGTGGATGTCGGCGGGGTCGTTTATCAGCATAGATTGAATGAAACGAGGTAGGGACGGCAATGTCCGTAAGCCGGACCCTGCTGCCACCAGACAGGAAGCCCTGAGCATGCTTCGGGAGACCGTCGCCAAACCCATCTACGATACAGTCAAGCAAATGGACCTCAAGTCAATTATGGAGTACATCGCCACTATTCGTCAGCTGCGCAAATAGGATGCGGTCGCTTGCGGCAACAGAGCGGAGTCGGGGCTGTTACGTTTACGCCCATTTTCTTTCGGAGAAACATGCGCCATGCATCACCCGTGCTTGTAATGACCTCGTCGGGACCAACCTGCTCCTGCAGCACGCGCTGCAGGTGCAGCCGCACGTCAGTACGGGGAATAGACTCGGAGCTGTCCAAGGTGTAGTGTCGTCTAAACACCTCCGATATCATGAGAAAGTCCAGCGTGGTCTGTTCCTGCACATCCAACTCGCGCGTGCCAGCCAAAGACAACCGCAGCCGCCTGATCTCCAGGTCCTTCTCCCGGCACAATGCGCACATGCTATGCCCACTGTCTTCACACCGCAGGGCAATCTGCTTCTCGTCTAGCATCAGCAGCGTGTCGACATATGAAGCTGAACTTTTTCCTTCGGCGGTAAGAGGGTACTTGTCCAGGTAACGGTTGCGGGCACCAGCTATGTCGGACGATGACATCGTTGTGCTGCCCCTACAGAACGTCCATCCGCTTATAATTTTCGTCGTATAGTGCTGGACGCTAGCGTACCAGTCGCTTGCAGCGGAATCGGCGTACTCTTCATACAGCGTGCGCCTTGACATACCGTTTTTTCTGCTCAAGGTGCGCAGCCAGTCCATCCACCTACGGTCCATATCATGGACGTGGCTACCTGCTATCATGCGCTCAAGTTAAATGCTCGCCGGTACATCCCGTCCTTGCAAATGACGAATTGTGCAGGCCCGGGCGACGGTGGGCCCAGTGCGCGGAGGTCAGGAAGTGCTGAACATGAGGTATTCGGCGGCGACCGAACCGCCGGAGCAGTGGGCTGTGCACTGCTTGCCTGCATGCAGCGCTGCTGTGCCACTGCTTCTTTGAGCAGGGCCATATTGACAAACGGCTGCCACAAGCTAACAGCGTCCGGGCAGGCGTGGCACTTCATTTTCCACACCAACAATTGCGTATGCACCACCGCGTACTGGTGATTGCTGCGGTGTTTACGCCCCGCATGCACGCAATACTGCAACTCCCGGAACGGCAAGACGCACAGGCAATCGTCCATCATTTGCGGCGTCGCCCACACATCCAGGGTACGCATTAGCGGGAGCACATGCTCTGGCACCGGGAGTGACATGGCCCGCGGCACCGCCGCGTCAGGATAGATTAGCTGCCGACCGTTGACGGGCTCCTGCGCCAGGCATGCCCGAAACGTACTCCAGTTAGCGGGGCGGAGCGGCCGGTGCGGCTCGGCAAACTTGGAGCTGCCAACACAGCGCCAGTTCTGACCCTTTGCCGAGTACGGTATTTTGTCCACTATACCAACGTCAGTGAGGTGCGATTTCACAAATTGTCCAACAGCAGCCGGGTTTGCCCAGCACAGTGTGTCGCTTGAAAAATGAACGTGCCACGAGCACTTGTACATTTCCTTGGACACGCCCGACGCGGTTGCTGTGGTAACACGGCACCCTGCTATACCTAACACGTTGGCAAGTTTATCCTGCGTCACCTTCACCACCTCCTGCACCCGTCGCTCCTCTTCTCCGGCCGGCGGGCACTCCTGCTCCAGCCACTCGATGTCGAGGTACAGGTTGCACGGCCCGCATATGACCTCGTAGACGTGGCTAGCATTGCGTGCCGTAATAACCTCCCACGCATGCTCGGCTGTCATAACCTTGTACCTGCGCGCGCCAGGGCCCGTTTCAATGGCAAATAGCAAGGCCCCCGGTTCTATGGAATCGTCAAGACGTCGGAGAGCGGCGGCCAACATCTCAAGTATGTATGGCAGCATAACTTATAGGTCCATGGAAAACGCACGCCGCGTCTGCAAAGACATTGTCGGCGAACAGGCCGAGGAAACCCTGTTCGAGCAGCATGGGCATGATGTAGACGAGTATATCGATCGCGCATGCAATAGGCCCGCCGATGGCATGCGTTGTGCGCAATGCAAAACGAACAGCGGTCGTGTAGAAATGCTGCAGACCAGGTCCGCCGACGAAGGCATGACTGCGTTTTTTGTGTGCAGCAAGTGCGGTTTGCGCCGCATCCTTAGCTAAGAAGCACCGAGCACGGCTTTTATAGCAGTGTAGATGCCGGCTACAGAGTGGGCCCTTGGAACAGAGAAGCCCAGCCGCGTCGTCGTGGTCAGGTAGCTGCCAATGTACGAGATGTCAAATATTGCGCCCGACCCTTTCGTCAGCGCAATCACGCACCGGTCGGCGCCACATGCCTCTACAAGCTCCATGGGATTGGCATGTCGACCGTCGTGGCACACTAGCACGACGTCTGCCTCATCTAGACATGCATGGCCCGCCCATCCTTGCAGAATTGCAGCAGGGGTTACCAGTCCTGGCGTGTCCCAAATGTGCCACTCGTCGCCTCCGACACACACGGTGAGGTACGAGCAGCTACACGTCACCTGAAACGCAGGGTACGAGTCCACAGCGCAGTTGGCCAGACGGCAGCACATCGTCGTCTTTCCGGACATCGGCGGCCCAACTACAGCCACACTTACCATTGATTGTTTAGTATTTCCACCACGTGCCACACCGAGCACGCTTCCTCTAGATTCTTGACCGTCCACGGGGGCGCATTGTCGGACTCCACCGTAATAGGATAAGCACGAGTAGTTTGCCGGTACTTACCATTTACCTCATCGCTGCACGCCCCATGCTGCTGACCCGACACGGCAATCCTCGGGTTGGCAAGATTCAGCCGCAGCGGGCACCAGCGCAGAATGCGTCGCATAAATGGCATGCCGTTTACGCGCATCTGTGGCCCCACAATCACCTGCTCGTCTTCAGCCGCACACGCGGATGCCATTGCGCGAAACACCTGATGGTACTTACGGGCCTCTGGATGCCTTGACATGACCGCCGGTTCGATGGTGCCGGACGGCAAGCTGGGCTCGTACATAATGGTGTCCGTTTTGACCAGCACGGACGCTAGCACGCACCACACCAGGATAACAACCAGGCCAACGATGCATTTGGTTATGCGGGCATCGTAGACACGGCACGTTTGCTCGACTGTATGTAGCAGGCGATCGAGGCGCGATGACTTAGCACTGCGACGTACATACTGATGGGATACATCAGCCATCACAGCCAGTATCGTATAAATATATGCAACGAGATAATTGATGGCATCGGCTAACCGTAAAATAGTAGCATGCTACCTAAGGGCATCGTCTGCGCTACTGGACGACCACATTCTCAACAGGCTAGCGGCTCGCTTTGCCCCACCAACGCACGACGGTCGCGAACCAGTAGTGCACGTTGAGCTGTTCTTTCCCGACAAGCGCAGCCCGGACACCGGTGTGTCTGCCGGCATTCATTACGGCGGGCAAATGTTTATGCACCCCAAACGCTTTCGACGAACGGACTGGACCTTCCAATCTATACCTGCTACGGAAATACAATTTGCGCGCGCAAAGCAGTTCTGCGAGCGGCAGAAGGGCGCAAGCTTTAACCATGTAGGATTCTTCATGCCGTCCATGTGCAACATGGGGCACAGCTACCGCGAACGTAATCTTGCGACCAAAAGGATGCCCTGGTACTGCAGTGAGCTCGTGGCGTATACGCTCATGCACGCCGGAGTGATAGACTCGCAGTGCACAAAAATAGCGCGATTGCATCCGCAGCACGTGTACGATGCGATCCAAGACAATTGCAGCGTATATGTTGACTGTGCCAGATCCTTTCGCGACACATCGTTGGAGCTATGACGTCTGCCTTACATCAATCCGCGCGGTACGCGCTGTGGAACCACCCTAGCCAGTTTGCGACTACACCCATCGAGTGGCGAACCACGCCGAAAAGCCGTAAGCAGGTGGCGGTAGTAGCGTCACGGCTGCTCCCAGGAACGGTAACCGTGGCAAGCACCGCTAACGGCACCCTTAGGATCGACATCAGTGGAAAGCAGCAGGCCGGTATGACGCACTGGCTGTCACAGCTTCCGGATCACATAATGCCACCCACCGCGGTGGAGCTAGGGTATATTGAACAGCCTATCAGTAATGTACTGTTCGTCAACAGCATCTACCAGCGCACATGCAACCACCCAGCTGACGGGCAACAGGTGTTTGTGCGCGTGAACGCTTGCGTAGTAGCGACAGGCCCGTTGCGCAAAGCACAAGTTATCGTGACAGATGTCTACACACCCGACGTCACCCCGTACTAGTATGCGACTAGCGCAAGACAAAGAGCGCGAGCAAGATGCGTTCTACCGTATCCTGTTCTGCAAGGATAGCACCCTACGAACAAACGTCGCTCGTGGCGTGCTTAAGATGGCGCAGGACGTGTCAAAGCACCCTGCCCTAGCCGACGTGCAAGAAAGCCTTCAAAGCGGCAGTCCTACCGCCAAGATAGTCGAAAAGGCCCTTATTCTTGCCGCGCTGTGCCAAGAGCCGGAATTCTTGCACTACATGTTAGAAATGAAGGACGTTAGCAGCTCGGCCGTTTCGCAGTTCACCGTGGAGATGCTGGCGCCCAGCGTCGAAAGACTGCTCAACGGGAACATGAACATGTCCGAGTTTGTACTCCAAAGCCTTGTGGACTACGTTGCACTATAAACAGGGCATTTCGAATAACGAGCACATGCAACCACACGCGCCGGATAGCGAGGAGGAAAGCGAGGAGGAAAGCGAGGAGGAAGTGCGTCACCTCCTGCTAGAGCAGGGGATCGTTAACGGATTACGTCAGTTTCTTATAGTGCTGCTGGCTATCACGGTCGCTAGTACCGCCATAGTGCGCGAAAGTACGCACGGTGTAGCATTAACCATTATCCTTGCCATAGCAAGCACCATTGTAGTATTAGTGTATTACAGAACGCAAAGCATACACACCGGTACCATCTCTCTGCTGCCGGCCGCGCTTGCCGCAGAAGCCATCATGGCACTCTACGCCTCCAGTAATTTGTTTGCTCAGATACTGTACACAGCTATCGTTGGCATGCTGCTTTTTATAGCAAGCAAGGCACGTTTCGCCCATACTGTCGAAGAAAAAAGGAACCACGATGTAGATGATGTCCCCATCCCCCCCGCATGGCTGACACGCATACATGTCAAGGGCACACTGTCACGGCTAGATGTAATGCGATCCTTTAGCAAGCTCGGCAACTCCATATTGTACATTGAGAACCCAAACTATAAGTACTTTTGGGCTATTGCACGCGTCCTCATATTTACACTTAGCTACGCCGACGGCACGACCGAACTGTGGTTTGCCGCACAGCTTATTATGATTGTCTGTGTTATGCTACTGGCTACTGACGACGCCGCATTCGACCCTGTCGACGTAGCCTCTGGCAGCATGACGCGAACGTACTTGTGCGCGACTGCGGTGATCACGGTCTCCTTGCTGTACGCATACGGGCGCGTAATACCTGCGCGGGCGTCTCTTGTCGTGATTGCCCTACCGCTGCTCTACGTTATCAACCAGAGTATACCCAACGCGGCGAAGGAAGCGCCAAACGCATGGCTTGCATCGGTCACGTTTGGGACAGTTACAGTGTTACTGCTGTGCTCACTGGCGTTTAGCGACAATGTCTACAGCGGCACGCCTGTAGGGGACGAACGGTGCTCTTCGCTGCTAAACCTTGTCGAGTGTGACCAAACCACGACAATGACGGTAGGAACCTGCTGCTGCAAGCATAGTCACACGCCGTTTACAATAATGCACGGGCAGGAAAGATACGGTTGCATACCGGCAGCATGCTTGCCCAAGGCTATAAAACTAAATCCTAGTGCGCCTAAAGATTGCTGTGGAATGCTACTGACAGACGCAACAAATAAGCTTGTGTCAGGAAAGTATCAGTGCGTGTGCAGCAACAGTCCAGGAAGAATTGAACACACTGTTGCAGACGGTAAATGCACGTGCGCAAGTGGATATACAGGACAGTACTGTGAGTATATTACATAAACGTTAACTCCCCATACTGCTGGATATACCGGTGTCCCATTAGCTTACCCACTTCCACCATGTGAGCCACTGGTTTGTACCCCCTTCCGTAATGTAAGTCGGTGATAGCCCGCATCCCGCCACACGCAAGATACTGCTCTTTTGTAGGCGCCACAAACACCACGTGCAGGTCGTACGGTTCGCCAGCGGCTACTTGCGCGCATCGGCCGCACGTGTTGTTGATGAACATCTCAAACATGCCGTCCTTAAACTGCACCGGCGGGCTAATCGTGTCTCGAAACAGTCTTTCCATGCTGTGAGCGTACAGCTGCTCACCGTAGTTGCCTGCAATGCTGCCCACGGTAAGTCTGCTCGCAGGGGGGCGCGGTAATTGGCCTCTGTTTCCCGGGTACGGCAGACAATTCAGAACTACAAGGTTGCCCTTTGACGTAAGAAGCTTATTACGCAGCGTATCCTCTGCAAACGAACAGCGATTGACGCTTCCATCCGCGCACATACCCAATAAACCGATCCGCTGTGGTGGTAGCATGAGCGGAATAGATGCAGATGCTACCGCTGCTGTAACGCGACTAGGAAGGCGGAATGCGCCCATATCAAGTGGTACACATCGTTGCACCAGCGTTGTGTCGGTCACCGCAACTGTCATAGGCATTCGGGCGTGCACGCGCGCGTTCGCCAATTTCGTCACCCGTTGAATGTACGGCTTCGCGCTGAACGCGGATTTTCTGAAGCCAGGTAGGTGAAAGTACGCAGCCGCGGCACGTAGTCTAGGGAAATAGCCTTGTATGCCCCCGTTGCGCAAGTCCTGTGCGATTAAACGCCCAGGTACCCCCTCGGCAATTAGCATGCCCACGAGCGCGCCGGCAGACGAACCTGACATGCTGGTCACGCTGTTGCGAAACTGCTGCCCGCTACGTGTGTTGTCTACGGCCTCCCAGAAGCCGGCGTGTACAGCGGCATATGCACCACCCGACGCCATTGCCACGTGCGTTTCCATGTCCAATGTTCGTGTAAATCGTATAAATACACCGCGTCTATCGGCGAATGGGAAACACGTGCGGCATACGCAGGTCCCAATCACACCTTAGGGTGCTTTATGTGCCGGAGGAAATTACTTCACCCCTGGGTGTATCTGCACAGCAATTGCACGACGACACGGCGCAGTGCCGTGCTACACCTCCGCTATTGTCGCCAAGACGAGAAACAGTATAACGTTTCCAGTAAGCAGTCTAGCGGAGTAGTACTGCACCGGGGTGTTTGACGACGAGCATCCGTATGTAAAACAGGCCGCTGTGTCGGGAAAGTTATATAGCTGCTGGCACTGGTGAATAATTACCTTGCTGAACCAGGACGGCGCAGGGCAATACGACGATCTGCTTTGCCAGTCAATGATAGAGTTTCCTTGCAGCCCGTCCGAACTTGGACCCTGATGCAGCTTGGATCTACAGGCAGGTACCTCCTTGTACGCAGACACGCGACCCCGCCACTCAAGCATGTTACCTACTCGGACTTTGTGCGCAGACGGGCAGTACATATTGTCGCAGCATTGGCTGTCGCCAGGCATGCATCCGGCTATTCCGGTGTGACGCAGGCGGACCGCAACAACGCTGCACGTCAGCAAAAGAGGAAACACCAGCTCTAAGGCAGACAGGAGCGGACGCGGCTTGTTTTCCTCGGCGCGCACGGCCGTCATTTCGCGACTTGCAACAATAAGCACGCCCAGCATGCACAGCAGCTCTCCCACAGCTGTCATCTGGAAGACACTCTCGCTTTGCAAATTAAGCTTAGCGGCAAAACGGTCCTCTGCCGTAGCGAGAGGACTTAACGTGACGTCCGCGCAAGAGCCCGAGTCCGCAATCCCCTCACGCAGCAAAAGCGACACATGACAGAAAAAGCTAGCAAACAGCACGTAACGGGCGTGCATTCGTTGTCTTTACCGCCACCTTTATACAGACGATTGCACTCATATTGGATCTATAGCGTTGTGCCACCTACTGCCCTCATGGAATAGAGGGTCCCACACGCTCACGTACACAGGCACGAACTTGGCGACGGGCATGTACTCCTCCTCCGATTCAGATTCTGGTGCGCGGATGATGCTGTGCCAGCTGCCTGCCCCTCGCTGCATGGATATGGTGGAAAACGCGCGAATTGCAGCATCTAGATCCATTGGACCCCTGTGCCCTTGCGCTGTCTCCAGCATGCTGTTGGTAAACTGCCTCTTGCTCATGCCCTGATAAGAACGACGCGCCATTATCGCTGCCAGCGATAGTGTACGCTCTTGAATCTGCATGTCGCGCTCAAAGGCAGACGTGGTGGAGTCCACCGGTGCCTCTGCATTGGGATTGCAGAAGCGCTTATATTCCGCGTCAAGGTTGTACGATCCCTTGAACATGGACTCCAGGTTTACCATACGTATTTGCCTGCCTGCGGTAGGGCCGGTGTACGACGATGCGTTTGATGGCACATTAGAATTACTACTTGTGATTAAATCGACGTTGTTCGTCGCAGCCACGACAGGATCGGCACCCAAATCCATGCCTGGGCTAGGGGCGCCTGCATTAAACCCACGTAACGCAGTTTCTATGTTCTGCCCAACTAAAACGTTGCTCATAACAGCACTAAAGAAGCTTATGTTTGTAAATTGATCATCTAGCGAGTTTGCCAGGACCGGTAAAAGACGTTTCACTAGAAAGCAGTCGTCGGTGTGCTGGAGTTCCGCGTACCAAAGCTTGATTTTGTTATCCTCGCTGTTACTATAGGGGTAGATACAACTGGCGGCAAGCTCAACTCGATTGTCGCCTGCAAAATCGAACTTGCAGCTTTTGCATCGGAGCAGGCTGCCCATTGACATTTCCCTTTCGCGGAATATAGCACATGTAACAACGTTAGGACTGCTGCCGATCATGGTAAAATAACTTGCATTCGGCGTCTCCCTTGCCACGACGAGCGGTCTATTGCCTGCAGCAGTGCTGTCGACGAGCGGTCTATTGCCTGCAGCAGTGCTGTCGACGAGTACGCTAAAACGGGCGATCACGTCGCGTGCCTGTTCTTGTTGATGTGCTGGTGTATATGGCATCAGAGATAAACGTTCCACGTATTGTGCAACACGTCCCCTTTCATGTATTATCGCGCCCTTACACATTTGTAGCGCACAGTAGAAACTTACACACTCTTCATATGTGCTGCTTCTAGGAAGTGCCGCAAGGCACAGTAATACCACGGAGTTTATGATTATTACACTGGCGCCCTCCCAATCCAGCGCTTCAGCTTCTATAAGTGCATCACAGGCACTTTTCATTGCGTTATTACACGACTCGCGAAGCTGTTTTCTCACTACTGCATTTTCCCCGTGCGCTCGTTTTTCCTGTATACATGAAAATCCGCTAAGGTCGCGCCATGAACCATCGGCCTCTCGCACATCCCTGCCTTCTGCATATTCCCTCGCCAGTCTATCTGCCATTCACTCCCGTGCACAACCCTTAAATATTACCCGCCAGGTTGTAGCACCGACCGCGGAAGTTCACCGCCCCTCCACGGACGATCCGCCACTTCGTGCCACTCCGACAGAGCGACCTCAGACTCAATCTCCGTGCACGCACTCTCGAACAGCTCGAGGGCGTTGGCGCATTTGTGTGCGTTAAGATCATGCTTTGAATGTTTCCAGCAGTACGCCGCCCGCAGCACTACGTCGCGCATGTGCGCAGCATCGGCAAGTGAAGCGTGTGCACTACCGTAGTCCGGGACTTTGAATACGGCGCGCGGCGTGCCTGGTTTCTTGCTGGACATTGTGTTCTTAGGTAGTTTAAACTTGGATCGAAACCACGGGAGAGCGTCAAACAGTACCATGTTATTAACAGCAGCTTCGCCAACAGCACGATGGAGCACGTGACGATCGTGACCGCGCATGTTCCACGCCACCAAGACCGAGTTTTTGCGATCGGTCATATAAGCTGTTAGCAGCGGGTTGAGACCAGCACTGACGTTGACGTGCTTTTCCACCGTCCACACGCCGTTGACTAAGTGCATGGTGCTAATGCACGTGCTCGCGGTCTTTAGCGAGTCGCGGTATACCATTGCAGGCAAAAACTTGCACAAGCTGGAGCGACCTCGTTTTGTCGCGAGCGAGACGTTGCAGAACCGCTCAGCCCGAAGCGTGTCGGATGTTTCTTCAATGCACGTGATATCCCACAAAGGAACCCCACGTACACCGCCCTCGGTGTCACACCATATGACTCTTCGCCTGCTGACAGCGCTTTTCACTCTACTGCCAGTGCCTCCCATGTCCTTTCAAGTACGCGCAACCAGCCGGATATACTGCGTACGGGCAAAACACGCAAACATTGACCACTATATAAACAGGCTGCCAAGGTCTACGAGACTCATGTCATTACCTACGGGCCATACACACCAAAACGCGGCCAAATACAACCACAGCGTCCAAGACTCTGCACGATCGAATGCATCCGACATGCAGAAGTATTTTGGACCGCTGCGCAACAGCGACGTCGACACCTTTGCCTCGGACGCGTTCGCGCACGAGACGCACAACCTGCCGCGCGCGTTTGTTGGCCGCAACAAGTTTCTTATGGCCACCATTGACTTCCTGATTACAAAGGATGACGACTGGTACACGCGCAGCGTTCTGCCTTGGCTCTACACGGAGGAACTGCACGTCAAGTGGAACATCTGGCGCTTTAACAAGACCATGATGGACTACGAACCCGAGCAAGGCGTGCCGCGGTACGTTTCGTACGAGTCCGAGAGCCGCAGCGACAGCCTTGTGCGCCGCGGCCTCGCCTTTATCATCGAGCACGGCTTCTACAAGACCGAGCTCGGCCGGCAACACTACCTCATGAACCTCAAGCAGATCGTCGAGGCGGTGCACGAGACCGTGTACTTTGGCGTCATGCACGAGCTTATGGCAGCGCCAAATTTCTACCAGCAGTGGCAGGAAAAACACGGCAACGCGCCGTCCATTATTACGAATGACGCTGTCAACGCGCTGGCGGAGGAGCGCTGGCGCTTCGCGTGCGTGCAAAAGGACATCAAGGGGCTCTTCATTCTGGATGCAGAGGTCAAGGACCGCATGCGCCGCGTTGGGATTGAGCCCACGTCCTGGATCTTTCCCAGCAAGATGGCCATCTACGCGTCGATGGTACCGGAGTACTTCAACGAGTACATTCGTGCTGGCGACAAGGCAACTACCGCGCTTGAGAACGGAGCCAAACGCTTTGACACCTTCCGTGGGTGCAACGTGCATGAGACGCGCCCCTTCGACACGGACTTTATGTCCACGGGCAGCGTCGAGCCGCTTATGCGCGACCGCGAGATTGGCGAGTACTTCGTGTGCCCGGCACATTACCATACCGTGAAAGAGTTTACAACTACGGTCGCTGCGGTAGAACGTGCAAGGGCTGGGGTTGGTGGTGCTGCTGTTGCTGCCCTGACGGCTGCAGAAGATCAACGCGCACATGAATTGGGCATTACCTCGATTGGTGGTCCTACAACTGCTATCAAGCATGAAAACGCTGCATCGATCAAAATATTTGACATGTCACGCGACAGGTTCGAGGAAGTCAAGTACACAGAAGCTTTGGTAAAGTGCGTGATAGAATCCCACGAGGACGGGGATGGGTCAGACGTGATAGAAGCACTTGCAAAGCGCCTTAAAAGTGTTACACTGGCAGAGCTACGCGCATTTGGCTTGACCGAAGAACAGTTTACTGCACACAACGCTAGTTTAAGAGCGGACGGTATCGCTGCAATCTTGGTTCCGTATCACCACACAGTAGGTGTAGGGCAGAGGTTTGAACTGGATCCCGACCCGTACCAAATCAAGCGCTTGGCAAGGACATGTTTATTGGAGCCAGCCGGGGGGGCACTTATCCTGCCGCATAAGATGCTGATCTTCCGCCCGCGCCAGAGCTACCGCATGGGTACCGCAATACTGCTAAAGGGCGGCGAAGAGCTTGGGCAGACACTTCACGGCCATCATGACTTTCAGCTCACGGATGACGTGATCCACAAGACGCATATTGGCCACTATACGTTCTACAGCAAGTCGGTCGTCCGCGAGCCAAAGAACATGTACATTGCTGAAGACGTGTACTGCGCTGGATACAACGGTGGCGAAAACACCAAGTACATTGGGCCGGATGAAATTGAAAGCACATTTACGAGTGCAGTGGATCACAGGTCTAAATCACTTATTGCCATTCCCATTGCGCTCAACGATACCACTCCCGCGTGCATGTCCTTAAACGGTTCTTTTGAGAAGCAGCAGATGATCATTGACGATGACGAGGGCAAATTTGCGACGCACAAGATATTGGCAAGCTACGTCGATAACTTCCTGGGAACTCGGCAAAGCGCGCTGCAGGACGAGCCCGATGACACGGTGAACGGAATATGCTTCCAAGGAGCAACCATGACACGGGAGAGCAGACAGGCCCCCTTCCTTCATACTCAACTCAACACGGGGCACTGGGGCCCAAGCGTGTACGACGGATGCGCCAACGTGCGCCAGGGTATGTACGCGCATCTTCGTCCGCCTGGCAGTTCAACCGCTATATCATATTAATAAACGAGGATACAGGTATAGAAATGAACCGATCTCCTATTCTCCCGGCCTGTTCGCATCTAAGACCCCTCCGCGCGGAAACAACAGATCACAAAGCAGACCTAAAACTGTACACGGATCAGCTAGTTGGAAAAACCAGCGTTGTCCCAGACGGGCATTTGTTTCAATGGTCAAGGGGAGACACCACTGCATCGAGCACGGCATATCTGTTTGAAGCAGCCATGAGTAACGTGCAATATGCCCAGCAGCAGCTAGTGCGCGCGCGGGGCATGCGGGGAAAACAGGCGTTTGCAGCGGCCATCGACGCTGCTCGCACGTACGCGTACGTTCTGAATACAATCATGCCATTATGGACCTTTAGGCCGGCAGAAAGCTTTGTGCTGCCCGACGCAGACGAGGACGACATGCGTGCGCACTACTGCCTTGCGCGCGCCATGGCATTCGACAGCGTCGGCCAAGCAGACTTGATCTGTCGGCGCGAGACTAAGATTGTTGCCAAAGCAAACGCTGCGCATCTGTACGGCATAGCGGCGCAGCTAATGGAGGGGGACAACGCAGACCTGATTCGTAACGCGCTTCTCAGCACGGCTTGCGCGCTTCAGGAGTGGGGGGAATTTTATTTAGACGAATGGGATAACGATCGCGATCCTGAAGGCGCGTGCAAGGCAGTTGCGTGCCTGACGGAGGCAGACTGCAAGCAGCGGCAGTCAGGGGAGGCCGGCTGCGGCAAACGCCTAAGGTACGCGGAAGGGCGGAACCAGGTGCACTACATGACGCCCAAACTGCCACCATGGAACGAGCTTCTTCATCCGCGTATCGCCGAACTTGGTTGAATCTAGCCCTCGTAGTCTTCGTTGCCGTCGTCACACATGCCACTACTGTCGCTATTGCCGTCACTGTCGCTGTATGCGCTAGACAACATTGCATCCGAGCTCATGCTATCGGAGTCGGTCTCGGACGGATCGGGACAATACTCCGAGCCGGAGCCGCTCTCCGTGATTTCATCTTCTTCGCTGCTGTCCGTGCCGCACAAATAGTATCGAAAGTCCTCTTCGTGCCGAGCCGCTTCCGCATCCTGTAGCGACACTTGGCTAGGGCCCGTGTCCGCAATGCGCTTCGGGCCAAACGCGTCACGCCATACATGCAAGCTTTTGTGGTCGAGCATGTTTATGCTCAGGACCGGGTCCGTGCGAGGCAAGACGTGCACGTCGTACGTAGACATCCCGCCGCTGGTACGCTGGAGGATCACGCCGCGCACGTCGCTAGTCACGATGCACGCCTTCGGTGTCCATACGACGATGGGATCGAGACAGCTGCTGATTTGCACCTCCACGGACCCGCACGCAGTCGTGATCGTGTCGACCATGTTGTAATTCCGAGACCCCAAGCACGAGGCCAAGCTGTCCACAGTATCGCGCCATGCAGAGTCATCAAGAAACCGAGGACGATGTAGAAGCACGTTGCGTGTCGGCTTTGCGGCCCCCGGCACCACTTGCATGGGTTCGACCAGGTTGACGGCAAGCATGTCACCATTGACCACCGACGTCTTCACATTTTCCCGAGGTATGGTGGTTTCCTCGTGGCTCCTCTTGTACCGGAACGTGAGGCGTTGCGCGTCTACGCTGAGATGGCACGAGCGGCCGTTTGCACTTGCAGGGACATCAGTGGTGCTCGCTTGGCAAGCCATCCAATATGTCGTAGGCGAGGCCAGGGATCCGTCGCGTCATGAACTGCACGCCCCAGTACGCGGCAATCGTCAGGGTGACCACTAGGTCGTCTTGTGCTCCCTGTGACTTGCCCGTGTACGATATGCGGGGGTCGCTACGACCTGTTTGGCTATGCAGCACAATCTTGCGATATCCCAGAAGCTGCTTTTCGAGCTCATCAAGCGCCTGCTTTTGCAGCTCGGGCTCTGTACTGTCCTTTAACGGGTTCACCGAAACGAGAGCGTCGCCGGTATGCAGCATAGCGTCCTGCGAAATAAACTTACATACTTCCATTGCATACAACTCTTTTCGTTTCTGTGTGGTTCGGACGCCTGCCAGGCCGCCCTCGCACACGCAATGTACGTTGCTTTCATGCCGCAGCATGTGCTTCATGTGATCCGCTTCCTGGCCCAGGTTCGATTCCCCTACAAATATGAGCCACGCGTCGCTATACACAGACTGCAATGCGCGCACGTGCGACAGCAACAGCTGCTGGATCTGGTCGTGACCCTTCACGGCGTGGTAATCAAGTCCGGCGATGACCATGCTGCCTCGGCGAAACGTCACCGTGACGATCGCCATGTTGCTGTCGCCACCGCCGTTGGGATCACAAGCAACCAGGAAGAAGCGAGGCATGGGCACATCCAGTACCGCAATGCTCGCCAGAAAGCGGTCCACCCATGCTTTGCGATACAGGCTAGTCTGGTCCTCCGTGACGATACCCATGCTCTCGCGCATGAGCAGCTCTTTCTTGTCGCCATACAGGGCTTTGACCATGTCGAACTTTTCCCGGCTCTTCCATGGTGGGATCTCATCTTGGTTGTGCTCGCAGCTTTCAGCCTTACCCGCCACCTTACACGCCTCGCACGCCAAACCGACCTGGATGTTGCGAAACAGCTCCTTGCCGTCTGGTCCTTTCATGGTGAACATCTCCGAGTAGAAATTAAGCGAGTCCTGCGAGCAAGGGACAGCAATGTGAAAAGTATAAGTATACGTTGTCCATCCCGCGCCACAAATATTAACGTACCTGTGGAGTCGAGATGCATATCAGTGCGGTCTTGTCCACCTCGAGCAGTGGCACAATAACCTCGTAAAACACAGCTAAGTCCATAAAACTCGCCTCCTCCATGTACACAACGTCCCCTCCCACGCCGCGCAGCGTCTTTGCGCAACTGGGGTAGCTATTGATCTTTGCCACAGATCCGCATGGGTGGGTAATCCACACGGTTTCTTGATTGCTCTTGGTAATGCGCTCGGTACCCCCAGGGACTTGCGACACCAGCTGCGTGACCAGCTCAAGTAGCTTGCTAGAGGCACGCCGTCCAGTGCTAAAAATCGCTTGCTCGCATCCGGGTACAGTAAGTGCCATGGCGCCCACAAACATGCCCACGGCCACAGTCTTGCCAAAACGACGAGGCGTCATGCACAGGCACTGCTGACGAATGTCAGTCCACTCGTTTTCATCCATGATCGCGCGATAGTCAGGTGGAACCGAATCGTGGCTGAACAAATATCGGACGCTTGCGTTTATAAACGCCTCGTGAAATCGCCGCTGGGTGTTGCTGCGCGTCCACGTAAAGCCGTTCTCAAGAACGTCGCGTAGCCCTGCAAGGCGCTCCTGCCCTATAGACGACCCCGCGCGCGTCAGATCGCCTGCGCTGCTCAGATCTGATCGGCGACGGGGGCACTGATGGCGGAGCACGCGTTGCTGCTTGCTGGTTTCCGCGTCGACCGCTTTTATAAAAAGAGGGACGTACGCATCCATTATAATCCGATAACGGCAAATGCAAAAAACACAGGCACGCTCACGTTCACTACAAACAGTGCAGCCACAATTATGGTCGCCGGCGCAAATGCCGATAGCTTTGTTGCGCACGTTGAAACCCCAACTTGGGTGGCAGCCACACATGCGGACAAGAATCGCACTGCCATCCACCGGCCGCGTGGCTGGGCCATTCCAAGCCACGTAGCGCCCAATAGCACGCCCATTGCAACAATATCGCTAGCTGCAGGCAGACAGCCTGCGTACCACAGGTACACCGTGTATACCGCAAACATAGCACGGAGCCGCTTTGGCACCATCAACGTCATTACCACCGCTAGTATCTGACGATCGCTACACGAATACGTGTGCCGCAGTGTCAGCGCGTCGAGCACGCCTCCCCCCGCGCTGTAAAGGAACGCTTTCCATGCCCGAGAAGAACCCGTTCGCCCAATACGAGGCGCGCTGCTATCCAGATCGAGATATATCGATATCTGGTTCAGCTCGCGATGCGCACGCGAATCCGGCGATAACAAGCAGGCGTAAATCCGTGGAACAACATAGCAGAGCCACCATATCATGATATGAATGGCTATATAGCCCGTGTAGCACCGGCTCTTCTGTCTCATGGATAGCGCAAGCAGAAGCCCGAGGAACACACTACTTATACACCTGACCATCCCTATCGACACTAGGGACATCGGCATATGCATTTTCTCATCACCGTTTTGTGGGTGGCCGCGCAGGCGGCATGCAAGGATACATATGGCACGGAGTATTGGACCAACAATGCATTCTTAAGCACGTATTGGGCGCCCTACCTGACGCAGCAAGACGTTACCGACAACACGTTCTACCAGCAAGTGCAAGGCGATTGCGGCGCAACCTACGTCATGTGCCCGTCAATCAACGAAGCGAACATGCAACAACTTTCCTTACAAACCACGTGCCAGGAAAGCCAAACATGCCAACAGCTATACAAAAAAGCAAATACTACCGCTCACACGACCAGGGAGCATTACCACGAAAACATCTTGAAAAAGTTTGCCTACCAACTTGTTCCGCCCGAGAACGGCGTTACCGAGGCGGATCGCTTGGAATACCTGGCCGCTAACGCCCACATTGCGCGTATCTACGGCGATTCGATATTTGACAACAACGCCAAGTACTTCACGCTCAACACGTCGTCGTCGACAGCAACAGGAACGCTGGCGCAGAGGTTAGACAAACCGTCCGACAGGTTTGCAGGGCCGGCGGTCGATCTTAGACCGTTTGTCCGCGATGCGGAGCTCATGCCGCTCAGTCAAGACCCGTACATGTTGAACTGGGCGAATTTCTTTGTTTCTGCAATGGGGGTTGACCAGCCAGGGTTCGACACATTTATAGACCGCACGCTGGTTTCGCTTAGCCTTAGTCTTTGCTGGAGCATGATGCTGACGGGCTGGGACACCGAACTGCCCGCATCAGGAACCTTTGTTCCAAATGTATCGCCACCTCCACTGACTACGCTCGCGCCCGCCCAGCTGTGGACGAACAAGTGCGGCAAATCGTGCGGGTATGCTGCTGTCAATATACCGCCCAGACAGAGGTGCAGCTATAAGAACGATAATGGCATGTCCATGCTCGCAACGTGCAAAAAGAACTGCTTGGCGGACAGCGCGTGCATAGGGATCTACTGGGGCCCGACATCGTCAAACGACAACGATATTACGTACTACGTGACAAACTACCACCCGTCGACATCAGAGTTGTTCCAAGAAGAGAACGTCGGTCATTTCAAAACGTTTTTCGAGTTAAACCGACACGATTCGGCGGCGGGCCTGAGGTTTCACCGAGAAGCCACTAGCGCGCTGCTGACCGAAAAGCTGCCATCCATCTCAAATTTCCGGCTTGCACCAAATGCCAGCCAGGAGCAGGTCACCCCGGATAGCTACTATACGTTAGATCGATGCACGGACAATCCTGCAAGCCAAAAGTGCCTTGTATTCAAAACGAACGGGACGTACATAGCATACAAGGACAACAACGAGCCAGGCACCCCAAATGCCACGGCTGTTCGAACGTACCTGCGCGTCACGTCGGACACGGCGGGTCACTGCGAGGCACATTGCATGAACGACGGCTTTTGCCTTGCGTGGACATGGGACGAGGAAGGCTGCAAGATCGATAGGAGCATTGGAGGGGCGGGTACCTATGGCTTTGCACCGAATGTCGACGCGTTGAATGATCTGGGCCTTGATCCGTCGCATGGCTGCGCGGAACCAGATCACGCATTTGACCTGTGCAGCGGACATTGCGTGAACATTCACAGTCACGTCGAAATGGGATGGTGCAACAGTCGATGGGTGCTGTGCCAAGATGGCCCCTTTAAAGATACCGCTGCCGTCAATGGCGAAGATGTAGCTTATAATCAAAGCGACCGGCTCTGCGTCGGCGGGTCGATGCCGGCCGGGCTAGGGACTGCCAGCAAGCTAGCTGATCAAACTACAAAAGCTACAGGTTATGAAAAGTACCGCTTCACCCCCACGGTAGCATCGTGTGCAAACTCCGGCGGAAGCGACCTTAGCTCGTTGACCTTGCCTACTGCATGCAAGCAGGCAAGCATTGAAAATAGGGTGGCCATGGATGTAATCACGGGCAGCACGAAGCTAACGGGCACGTACCGAGCCGCAACATGCGGTACGGTTGGTGCAGGGCCGCCTGCACAGAAGCATGATGAACGTACTGCTGCACAGATATGGAACGATTGGACTCAACTTATGGTTGGCCCTCAAGCTACGAGCGATATCACCGGCCAAGCAGAATACATGTCATCGGCAAGTTTAAATTACCCGCTTCCTGCTGGCATGCAGACAAACACATACGTGACTTCCAGCTCTGGCATAGGAGGCAGCCCCGCTTCGCAGGCCAGTATATATTCAAGCTCTACTTCCGGAATACATGGCAACAGAAACGCTATTCAGAACTCATTTACCACGGGGGATTGTAAGTTTGGAAGTACCTCGCGGGCGTGCTTGTTTCCCACGTGCATGATTCAATCTACTACTACTGCTCCGACAACTACACTATTCCAGGCCATGTCGCCGGGACCAGGCTTATTTAATGGATGCCCTAGCGCTCCATCACCAATAGAAACCGATACAAAAAAAGTCCTTGCACAAATGGCGTTGTTCCCCCCCAGCACATGCATATACGCATGTAACATGGGGAAGACAAATGAGTACAATATTGTACAGGACCTGAAGGGTACAAAATTCTGGCAAGGGTTCTTCACTTACACTAAATCTACAGTCGACACGTGCAACGGGGACTGGCCAACGGTTGGCAGCGATGCAGCTTACGTAGCGAGACTTAAATTATCGGCCGGCAGCGAAGACGCATGGCAAGTACTTACCGGAAAGAGCGGCTCATGTATGAAAAGCGTTACAATAGCAAAAAAAATATTACATACGTGCAAAATTACCGAGTGCCTGTCTCTAACAATGGGGCAAAGTGAGGACAATAACGGAATTATGTGGGCGGGTTTGAAGGGAGATTGTCAACCACAAACGTATAAAGCCGCAACAGGAGATTGCACAACGCAAGTGAATATTCCTAAATATGGAGAGGTCACGGTGACGTTTAAACAATTACTCCCTAATAGTAATGATCCATTAGTCTTGTCAAATATCACTAGGGAGTTTTCTACCGGTACCGCTAGCACATCGGCACTTCAATGCAGAGTAGGTAAAAATACACACAACACCCATGCATGCGACCCTGAGTTTGGAGACTATGAAATTCAAATCACAGACGTGGGGAACGGCTTTGTAGCGGAAGCGGCAAGATTGGCCATTGCAAAAATGGCTTGCCAAAAAAAAGTTGCGGACCCTGGATCGTTTTTCTTGAAACAATTGACAGCATCACATGTTGTCTTGAATCCAGCGTATGCCAATCTTATGGCAAGTAATGCCGACACAACGTTATTGCAAGCACAGCTTAACCGTTACTGGGACAGAGGGCCGCCGTTTTTAACTTATGTCAAACCCACAACTGCGGAAGTCCTTGCTTTATCCGACTATTCGGCAAACCCGAACCCAGACAACATAAAGCCAGAAGGCCAATATGCCGAATACGCAAATGAACAAGAACAAGACACTTCTTTACCTAATGGTATGCTCAACGCGGCAAATCGAGGGTTTATGTGTCCGGTGGGTATCGTGGTCCCCAACGACAACAGCATTATGCCAACCGCACAAGACCTTTTGTCTGCCGATTTTATAGAGCACCCACATGCGCAGCTAACGGCTAAGTGTCCACCCAGCAAACCCTATCGCTGCAGCCACATGACCATGCAGCAGCCTGCAGGGGGTACGTGCGAGTACGGGTACGATTGGAAAAATAACGTACCGCTGTTTACATCCGGAGCGGGATCGTACCGTGCCCACATGTATAAGAAAAGGCCAGCCGGCGAAAGTAACTCATTTTACGACACAATCGATGTTATGGAACAAATCACAAAGAACACGCAATGCCACCTTTACGACTTTGGCTGCTACACTGCAGATCAAGCGCAGCAGTACTCCGTGTGCGGTATTGCAACTAAGAGCAAAGGAGCATCAGGGGGACGTCTGTGTGGAACAGACCCTGCGGATACTGGCACTGCAGCCGCAGAGGGGTTTTGCGGCATTAAAGTAGATAGTGCGGGTAGCACGGGGGGTGTACCTAAACATACCATCGTGCCCGTCACCCTAGCAGATGCGTACGAAGGTTGCAAGACGCCGCCTAATAGAGCGCCAGTGTGCCCTATTGGATTTGTCTTGCAGTGGCAAAGCACGGGCGCCGGGGCGTCGGCAACGTGTCTGCCAATCACAAAGGCAGCCAAGCCGGCGAGAAGGGTCGATACAAATATTGTAAAGCCGTACATGATGCCAAAGGTGTCCAAGATAAAGCCCATCGACAATCCGTATATTACATCCGTATTGTGCGTAACAGACTCGGTCTGGGACGACAACATTGGCTGCGTTCCCATTATGTGCGAACATCGAGCAACCGAGCAGTACTGCATTGCGGCCGTACTGGCGGCGCCTGCAGATAACTCCTATCCCCAAAACATCTGCACGTGGGACGAAGGTAGTAATAGCTGCTCTGTCAACCCGTTGTACAAAAAAATACAGGACGATGGCGTGAACGCTATTACGCAAGAAACCGAATTTGCAAAGTTCTACTGGCCAGGGTTTCAGCGTGTCACTAACAAACCTAGCTTTGCCGGTGTTGGTCCAGCGTATGCCTACAGCGCCACAAGCTGTGGCACGCACTCGCGGAACTGCCAGGGATTTGCGTACTGCAACAACCCCGCCAGCGCAGATACCTCGTGCTTAAATTCCACAGCAATGGTGAAACAATGTTGCCAAACGCCGGTGGGAACAGTAGGGACTTCCGAGTCATTTACCCAGCATACCGGCAAGTACTGCGAAATCGCGCCAAGCACCATGTGCGCCGGAGGCAACCACTTGTTTCTTCAGGACGACGTAAACTCCCAAGCAACATGCGGCATATCATATCAAAACACCAACTTTATAACTCAGCTAATAGACGACGGTAGCTTGCAAACATGCCAGTGCTGCAAAGTCAGCTGTACCACACAGACCCGATTTGTAAGCACACAGACCGATTTTGCAATAGAAGCAGACAGCAAAGTAGGACCCTCGGTTACGTTAAAAGAACTGTACGGCGTGCTTGTCGACACTACCGATAGCAGCAATCCCACCACGGTCAACGCAAATTCGTGCTTGGGGGCAGATAATCGCTTACAGGGGGCGAATTGGAATGGGAAAGAGACAGCGTGTGCGTGCCGCGTTGATCCCGGCACGACCTTCCTGGAAAAAACACTCACACTGCCGTATTATAAAACAACACCTGGCCGCAGGTTGCTCAATGTAAGCAGCTACTGCAACGAAAGACAAAATGTCGGTACGTGCGTAGCCACCGGCGGCGATAACAGTATGTACCAGACCACACCGCCAGGCAGGTTCTCGTGTGACTTCGAGGCGCATGAAATACACCATCCCGAAATACCGTACAGTTTGATTCACACTAACTTTACGTATGCAACATGGGTGTCGACGGATAACTATGCAACGTGGACAGCAAACCACCCTAACGTGCCTAATTTTGATGTGGTACTAGATGGTCAAGGAAACCCTATTTGCCAGCAAGGCTCGGTATACGCCAATGAAGCCAGCAATATCTTATTAGGATGCGGTAAAACTCCAGGGACGTGCCCAAATACTGGTAACGTTACATATCCATATGCATATGGTCCAAATATGACGAGATGCTGCACAGAACACCCGTCCATAGAGGGGATATGCTCGACTACTTCGTCTACATGCTTAACAAAGACTGGGTGCGGCGAACTCTGCTGCAAGATAATCTACAACCAAACGTGTCCAAAGAACCACTGCTTACGCCAGGTACCGTACGATACCGCGCATTACATTACAGCGGGAGAGTGTCGGGCGCCATTGATTGTAAATAACATCACTGTAATTGCGAGGTTGACAGCGGGAAGCAAATTGTTTAAAGACGCGCAAAAACCAACCTTTTGTGACCCTTCAGAAAGTTGCGCGTACAGTACGCGCGTACGAACCGCGCTTGACGCGTTTGTGCCTGTCAACTTTGGCATTAACGCCACAACCACATTGGCACAGCTGCTTACGTACAATCGCAATAGCTACCGCGTGTTTCGCACAATGGACGAGGTAAATAACAATTGCATTGCAAGAGGCACCAGCTGCACAGGCTACGCAATGCTGAAACCGCCGTCGAAAAGGCCGGTGGAGGTTGTGTTTTTGACGCCGGAGAACCAGGTCGGGCAGCAACTGCGCGCGCTGCCTAACAAGCCGGGCCTTGAGCAAGTCAGCGCAACATTTGTGTACAAACGGACAACTACGGAGCACCGGTCGCACTGGGGTGACTTTAATACCTCAAGGTTTGACAACTCTAGCTATACGTACACGCGTGCCCTAACTATCGAAGAGGCCATTATACCCAGCAACATTGTCAACTACTGCGCAGCTATGAAAGATTGCCTCATGGTACTCTGGTCAGAACGTGAATTTGTACTTGCCTTTAAAGCCACAAGCAGGCACAAGACAGGGCTTGGGTACAACTTTCCGCTGCCTACGACATTCGACGGGCTGCGAAAAGTACCGATCATTGGCAAGTGCCCCTATTATGCGCCGTATGCCTACGACAAGGGCGGCGTTATCGGCAGCGCGTGCTGCACATCGGCGGACATATCCAGTACCGGCACGTACACAAACTATATCATTGACCACTGCCCCGTACCAGATTTTGACTGCGCTTTGAAGTTACAGCCGTGCACAAATTACCCAGGTGCATCCACCTGCCCCGCGCATGTGCCGTGTGTGCAAGGCGAAAGTTTGTTGGATCCTACATCGACGTCGTGTTCGTGCTTCTGCAATGGCGAGTTTACGGGGCCAGACTGCTCGGAGTGCTCTAGAAAGAACGCACTAGCCCCCGACTGCACAACGTGCAAGCCTAACTTTGTCGAGGAGGACGAGCTCTGCGTGTGCAAAAACGGATGGGACATCAGTCACGGGTGCACGAAATGCCTGCCCTTTTTCAAGGGCGAAGACTGCCGCACAAACACTTGCCGGTACTATCTAGGCGAAGGCTCTACCGCACGGCAACAGCCAACTAGGCCGGGGAGGGTCGAGTACAAAAATGCCGTCCTTGCCGAGGGGCCCTCCGGCATGCTCTACGATGGCATCTACGCAGCGGGCGATGGGACCTTGCCGCACACCATGCGACACAGCTTTGCCCTGCAAGACAAGCAGCTGTACTGGCTGGGAATGCACGACGGCGTAGCTAAAAAGCAAACGGTGCAGAACACCGCCGTCTGCAAGCACTGGAACGATGCGTGGTGGTATATCCATGGGTCGCACTCTGAGCTGCCTGGGTTTGATTTTAACCCTGGTGGCCATGGGGTTGCTGTAGTAGGCGTACCCGCTGCAGTCAATAGCACTGCAGAGTGTGCGCAGTACTGCAAAGACACACCAAACTGCGTTCTGGCAGCGTATCTTGGCGGCTCTTGCTACCCTAAAGGCATACTGGACTTTAGAGCAACGGGGCCAGTATCCCAAGCAACCCTTAGCTATGCGGTTACCGCAGTCATGCCCTACACACCAGAAGATCAGTGCGTGGACGGCACGTACCTAAAGGACTGCGACAGAATGTACGTGTGCAACAAGGGCCGCATACTGCCGATCATGGACAGGCCTGCGGTGGGAACCCAGCGCCAGTGGGACAGCAATACACATGCATCATTATATGCAAGTGGCACGGTGCTGCACACGTGCAAGAACGCAGGCTACGCAATTTCCTCCATTGCCGCCGGTGCCAACATGCGAGCATGCTATGGCAAGACGTTAGGTGCCAATTTTCTTGTAGGTGCTGCTCAAAAGCTTGTGGCGGGAATACCTGCCCCCATACCCATTTGCGAAGTGTGGAACAACGCGGCCTATTATCCAACACGCGACGGCACTCCTTTCCCATCAACATGTACCGACGGCAGGTACTACAAGGACATCAATGCGATATGGTGGTGCACAACTGGGTTCCCGACGAATGGTTGGATCATGCAGGGGGTCGGTGACAATTCGGTGCACGAATTTTGCACACAGAATGGTTACACTGCCGTTCCCCCAATTCCAACCGGTGATTTCTACCTGAAGCTAACGGGGTCGAAGGAGCCAGACCTGCACAGCATCACCCACTACCTTTCGGGTGGCTGGCTCGACACGCTCCCGCTCTACGGCCTTGCGCCAGTGACCTTTACCGACCTGACGCAAAGCAATCTCACCCGTGGCGCAGTTTGCGTAAAGTATCGCCTTTTAAGGGCATCAGCTTTAGAAGACTTTTTATCTACAAAATTCACAGGCGCCACTGTACTTTGTCCGAATACCGACGCTACCGGTTGGGGCTGCAGTGAAATGACCAATCTGGATGTCGCGGCAGGAACGCAGCTCACAGGCTCAGACATCAATTCTAACACCTTGAACGTGACGCTTAAGCTTAATCTAGGGTCAGGGGAGTGGATTATTGGCCTTATGGACGAAGGCTTTCTTAAGATGGTGCAGCTAAAGCTGACGAGTCCAACGACGTACGAATGGATTGGCACTAAGTTCAATAATGACGCAGCTGAATCCTGTAAAGTACAAGTGTCATTTGGGTTGAACTGCTGGGACGACCCGTCTAACACCGTACTCACCCAAACTCAGTGCACTCCCCCGACTAATGACATCTGCTACCCAGTGCATCTGGTTACGTCGGCGGGGCCTATGCCTGCCACTTTGACTGACTCCTTAAAGCAGACATGTGCCGATTCATGCGCCGAAAAGGGGCAGGAACAATGTGCCATGTTTGTGTCGCAAAAGGCCCCCGATGTAGATACGCTTACCTATTGGTGCTTCCACTTTAGCAGCGCACTGGTACAGGAACCAAACTTTCCGTCTAGCGTGTACAACGTTCGGCCGGAAGAATGTACTAGCGGCGGCATGTACGGCACAGGAGAATGGCGAAACAATCCCAACAAACCTGAGTTCTCTGTGCCTAAATACGACGAGACACTGACGCCCGTGGACCCTGCGCTGCAAAATACCCTCGTGTGCGCATGGGAGGCTCTGGGCAACGACACCGCCTACTTTCTTAGCGAGTACAGGCGGCACGTCTGGGCCAGCACGAATTGCAGCAGCCGGACCGTGAACCGCATCGACAGCAACTGGCTCATGAGCCTGCCGCGTGGCACACCCATGGACAAAACGCACGCTCGCGCCGCGCCAGGAGGTACCGTGCGTGCCTACAATCGCTTGGCCCAGGCTAATTCAACCGCGTCCACGTGGATTCCGCCTACGTGGAGGTGGATTCCGCCTACGTGGAAGTGGACCGCGCCCACGTACAAGTGGATCACGACAATCCACGACATGCCGGATGCTCGCAACGGCCTGGGCGCCGTCGCGCTGAATGGCAAGATCTACGCGCTGGGCGGGTACGACGGCACCTCCTACCTCAAGAGCTGCGTTGTCTACGACCCGCCCGCCAACGCGTGGAGCGCTATCCCCGACATGCCGGATGCTCGCAACAGCCCGGGCGCCGCCGCGCTGAACGGCACGATCTACGTGCTGGGCGGGCGCGGCGGCGCACCGTCGTACTCCTACCTCAAGAGCTGCGCTGTCTTCGACCCGATCGCAAACAAGTGGAGAACGATCGCCAACATGACGGATGCTCGCGCCTCCGTGGGCGCCGCCGCGCTGAATGGCAAGATCTACGTGCTGGGCGGGTTCGACGGCTCCTCCCGCAAGAGCTGTGTGGTCTTTGACCCGACCAATAACACGTGGAGCGCTATCGCCGACATGCCGGATGCTCGCGACTCCATGGGCGCCGTCGCGTTGAATGGCAAGATCTACGTGCTGGGCGGGAACGAGGGCCAGTCCAGGCTCAAGAGCTGCGTGGTCTACGACCCGACCAATAACACGTGGAGCGCGATCGCCGACATGTCGGAAAATCGCGCCTTCCTGGGCGCCGCCGCGCTCAACGGCAAGATATACGTGGTGGGCGGGTACACCGACGGCATCTCCTCCCTCAAGAGTGGCGCGGTCTACGACCCAGCCACGGACAGCTGGAGCGCTACTGCAAGCATGCCTGCCGCGCGACTAGTCCTGGGTTTCGTCGCGCTCGAGGGCACGCTCAGCGGCACAGGCAATTATGTTAACGGCTCAATATACGCAATAGGCGGCGACGATGCGTCTCGCACCCCAGTAAACAGCGTTGAAGCTTTGCACATAGTATATAAGTACAACGTGTCAGTTCCCGGGCAGAACCTGACGACGCCGGGGTACTATTCCTTGGCGGCGCCTGTTCAGCAGGTCACTAACGCTTCCGACGCAGCGGCATGTGGGGCTCAGTGTGGTGATGGGTGCGACTACTGGTATTATGGCAGCAGTGCAAGCGAGCCACCGGTTACCAATGTCTGCATACGCTCCCCCTACGTGCCGGTTGTGCCTGGTAGCACTGGTATGCATTACTTGCACGTCGAGTCATGGGGTGGCAGCGCAATTGCCGCAGTCAACGCCTCAGGCTGGTCGCCGCACTTTAGCTGCAAGGGCGAGGCAGACGGCATACGCTTCCAGTCCGGGCCGAAGATCAATCGAACGCCGCAATATGGAATGAATAAGCAGCCGATTGACTCTATTTATGCATCGAAACTGCATGCATTAGCCGGCTGCCAGCAGAACAACTACACCAGGCTGTGTACGAAAGCGGAGGTCATCGGCAATAGCCAACGGTACGGTCTGGTAGGTCAGCGAATGTGCGGCATAACAAGCGATAGGGATAAATCAGCGTACTGGATGCCAGAGTGCTCTAAGTGGGTAGAAGAATTTGATTTGGGACCTGTATTGACCGGGCCAGGTTCGTACTGCGGCCGAAGCGATACGTTGGAAGCCATAGCTAACGCATGGAACGTTTGCGGTTTACCGACCACGGCCTACCCACAGGGCGCATGGTGCTGCGGCGGCACGGAGGGTGTAGTGGAGTACTCCGCGTGCTTTGACGGCCAGGCATATACGCAGGCCGCGTACCAGATTGACGATACCTTGATCATGAAATCTCTTGATATTGAATACCACCCCTACCTGCGTCTGCCCAACCGCTTTGCACTGAAGCTGGACGATCCACACTTTGCCGAAAACGGGCAGCCCAGTGCGGCGGGGTGCTGCAAGACATGCAGCGACCTCGGGCGCAGCGTCTGCCACTACGACGCTGGCATGTGCAGGTGCTACGATCCCATGACGCTGGCACAATCGGGCAAGGAAACCGTGCAGCTGTGCTGGGCGCCGACACAATACGATCCAGATACACAGGCGTGCAACGCGGAGGTACATTTTGGCGTGTTTCCGGGGCAGCTGCCTAATAGCGGTCTAACGGCCATGGATGAGCATATAATGGAAAAAGCGGGACCTGGTGGTTGTGACGATGGCGGCGCAGACAATGCACGAACCATGATTAATCGTATTCCTAGTTTTACTGGTACGATGCATAAAACCGTAGAACAGTGCAACGCGATGTGCAGGGCAAACTCGGATTGTACATTTATGCAGCACAATGCCGTCGCCGAGAATATGTGCTATTTGTATTCGGGCACCCCAGTCTTTAATAATGGAACGGCAGCCCCAGCACCCCAATTATGGAGTTGCTACGTCAAGAATCCCGCGGCCGTCCCAGTCACCGTCAGTACGGCCCAGGCGTGCAAGTCAAAATGCCTCAACGAGCCACGGTGCTTAGCAGCAACGCTGGACATTAATCTGGCGTGCACGCTGTACACGTACACGGATGGCGGAGATCCGACATCGGAGCTATATACCGTGAACCTACATACCGTGAACCCTGATTGGTTTAATCTAACGACGTTTACCAAGCGCGGCGGCTGCCGTGAAACAAAGAGCGGCGATAATAACTACTGCCAGTACGACATGCAGGCCCCGCTACTACAGGGCGCGCGCCGTACGGACAATAGCTCCGCAAATGGCGCCACGTTTGCCTTTGCAACCGACGTGAACCTGTACTATGGCACCAGCAGCACCGCTGCCAGTGTCCAAGCCGGCGCAGACAGTAGCTGCACCAAGGGCAGTACGTCATTTGTGTCGCACGGGGTGCATGCCGGTAATGGCGCAAGGCTAACGATCCCTGACGTGTCATTTCTAAGCTACATTGCAGATAGCATTGCAGCTGGAAAAAGCCTAACTGTAGTTGGGGCACCCTTAATTGAAGGCGGGATGCCTCCTACGGTATCAAAGCGCACGCGGCAAGCGTTTTCCAATTCGCTCGGGGCGTTTACTATCCATGCCAACAACGAACTCACGACGCAATTCGCAGTGACCCAATCGTACGCGTTTCCTGCGTCGCCAGGCATCAATCCCACCGCCTGTCAAAGGCAGGCCGATTTTGCGTCGGCGCTCGTGGGCGAATCGGCCGGCCGGACCACCACAGAGTGCCTGCTCGAGCCTACGTCGCTAGCGTCCACTTCGCTCTTGCCCACCCAATGCACATCGGCCGACTTGTCCAGCACGGGATCGTTTGACAGGGTCAGAACCATGTACCTCGACCAGGCGCGCGTGTGCATGCAACAGCTTGGCCAGCAGCCCGACCCGCTGTACAATGTTCCTTTGATCACGTACATCCAGCCACCGGCCGGGTCCATATACAGTGCGTATTTGTACCAGGGCTTACCAATCTACGCACCCAACAATCCCTACGACAATACACGTCTGACGCCGGCGGAACTATCCAGGGGCTTTCAAATATTCGGGTCAACGGCATCACGTGCCCAGGAGGAAGGCGAAACACCGACACCCAGGCCCACGCCAGAGCCACTGCCCACTCCTCCGCCGTCCTTCCCGTACCAATATGCAGGACACAATGGTACGCTAACTGCCGGAGACGCAACGTACGCGCACTGTACCTACACCAAGTTCAAGCGCACCATTGTACAGGACAACAGCACGGACGCGCTTCTGTTCAAATTTGATCACGCTACCTACGAGAAATACACCACCAACGCCACTGATCTTATTCAGTGCGCTGGCCTTTGCAACACGTTCCTGCTTTGCCGCCTGGTTACATTTATAGACCGTTGTGCCATGTACGGTGCAACAGTTGGCGGGCAAAACATGCAAGAGGCATTGGTAAGCGAAACGAATGACGGCTGCCGTCTGCTGGATGCATTCTTTAAACCAGCGGTGACGAATCCGGACCGTGGCGCGGCAAGCATGGCGGTCAAGGACGATTGCTGCTTTGCGCGGTTTCCGATAGACGATGTAGCAGTGACCGCTGCGCCGACGCCAAGCCCGACGCCTGCGCCTACGCCAAGCCCGACCGCTGCGCCGACGGCCGCGCCGACTCTTGCGCCGACTCTTGCGCCGACTCTTGCGCCGACTCTTGCGCCGACTCTTGCGCCGACTCTTGCGCCGACTCTTGCACCAACTCTTGCACCAACGCCCGCGCCGACTCCTGCGCCTACGCCCACGTGGACCACAATTAGCATGCCATTCACCAGCCAGTCGCCAGGCGCCGCCGAGGCCGGTGGCAAGATCTACCTAATAGGCGGGAGCGATTGGTACAACCTTAATACCAGCGCGTTTTACGACCCGGCCTACAACAATTGGACAATGATTAAGGACATGCCAATTTATCGCGCTTCCATGGGCACCGTTGCGCTTGGTGGCAAGATCTACGCAATGGGCGGGTATGTTGGCAAGATGGGCGGATACTCCATAGGTAAAAGCGCAGTAGTCTACGACCCGGGCAATAACACGTGGAGCCTGATCGCCGACATGCCAATTGAACGCTCTTCCATGGGCACAGCCGCGCTGAACAACAAGATCTACGTGATGGGCGGGGTGGGCGGGGAGAATGGCATTTATGATGCCATGCCGACCTGCGCGGTCTATAACCCAGCCACTAACACGTGGAACACAACAATCGCGGACATGCCCCATAGTCGCTATGGTACAAGCGCAGTTGAGCTCAACGGCAAAATCTACGTGATAGGCGGCCAAGGAAGCGACGACGGCTTTCTCAATAGCAGTGTGGTGTACAACCCAACCAATGACACGTGGAGCTCAATCCCGGACATGCCAGCTGGCCGTGCTAGAATGAGCGCAGTTGCGCTCAACGGCAAAATTTACGTGATGGGCGGGTATGCTGGCGGCACGTACAACTTTAAGAGCTGCGTGGTATACGACCCGGACACCCAGCACTGGAGCACCATCACGGACATGCCAATTACCCGCGCCTTGTCTGCCGCCGCCGCGTACAACAACAAGATCTACGTAATGGGCGGAGAACAGACCGGTGGCGCTAGCGCTGTAATTTATAACCTGCCCGCCTAACAATTTTAGTTAATAAACTACTCTACCCTACTGAATACCCAAACGGCGAATGGCACACCGCAATGATCTGGTACCTGCAGCGCCGGCACACGGACTTTCCCGCACTGGGGGCCACGCCGGGCATCACCACCACCGTGTCGTACTCCGACGCGCGCACACTGCCCGGCGATACCACGAGGTGCTGCGCGCAGCGGTTGCGCAGCAAAGCTTTACGGCCGTCGTCCACAAACAGGTGGTTGGCCGACGACGTGTCCGTCACGCGGTACGATTTGCCAAAGAAGTCCTGCACCACGTCGCCCACTGCAATGCCCTGCGGCCGCAGGTGCGCGTATACCGACGCAATGTCAAAGTGGCTGCCCACCAGCACGATCGACTTGCCTTGCATCATGGGCGTGGCGGCACTCAGGCGGGGCGCGCACTCTAGCTTCAGGGCTAGCGTTGTGCTCGGGGCGGCCTGCGTCTCCAGCTCCTGTGCGAATAGCGTGCACGCTCGCGGGCGCGCGGCCTGCGGGTCCCCCTGCACCGTCAGCCGTGGCATGGTGCTGGCCAGTGCAAACCACTCGTCCGGTGCGCGGTGGGCATCCAGCAGCACGCAGTCGCCCTGGTGCAGCCGAAGCGTCTCTACTGCCGGCGTCACTTTCAGGTTGCACGCCAGCGCCGCGACGTCATGGTCAACGCTAAAGTACAGCGTGCCTGCTTTAGGGTGCCCGTCCGGCAGCGGACCTCGGCAAAGACGCATGCTACTGCAAGAATACTGCCACCATCGTGCTCACTTGGCGGCATATGGGGCACTGGGCCTTGTTGCACGTATGGTCTTCGTCATCCGAGTCCTCGGCCGCCACCTGCAGCTTTGCGGCGCACAGCGAGCACGTGCACACGTGCCGGCAGGTGGTAAACATCATTCGCGACGGACGATCAAGGCACACGGTGCACAAGCCCCGCGTGACCGAGTGCTCGAGGGCTTCTATCTGCATGAACGCGCGCAGCAGCTCTGGCACGGAGTTCTTATGCAGCAGAAAGCGGACAGCTGCCTGGTTGTACTCCTCGAGGCCATCCATCACGTCTGAGCGCGCCAGCTTCAAGCCGAGGTAACGCAGCGCGGTTTCGCGACGGCTGAGCCCTTCATCGCTCTCGTTTAGCATGGACTGCTCCACCGCGCGTATCGACTGCGAGCAGCTCAGGTATGTTGCCATGCGCTGCCGGTGCTTGTTGCTCGCAGCATGTTCTATTAGGAACGCGGCACTGCTTTCCGATACGTTGCCGCAGAGCATGCAGCAGCGCGCATTGCTAAACAACCTAGGTGTGTCGCGTACCCCGATGCCGTTCGTGAAGTCGCACACGGCAAGCATCTCGCCGGCACCAAGAGTTATGTGCAAAGAAGACATCAAATGCTTACGCCCCGTCTTCCCAACGATGTGACGTCCAACTTTGTTCCCTTTGCGCTCATCTTTGGTACCACAACCCTAGTGTTCCGGGCAAAATTGAGCCTGTGCGACAGTTATAGACGCATGCCCGTGCAACTCCGCATGGATCTCATGCTGGTCATTGTGTGCAACCTGCTGGCGTTCTCGCTCATCGTTATGTGGGCATACTCGCTTACGGCGGACTACGAGGGACTGCTCAGTTTCGACCTGATCTTCGGCATGCTGCTGCAAAGGCACTTGCTGCAGCTTGTGCACAAGTACGACACCGCCCCGTACCACGAGCCTGGTCCGCTGGCGCTGGCGCAGCGCAAGCGCCGGTGCAAGCTGGCAGTCATGACCACGTCGCTCATCACGGCCTTTGCAGCAGCGTGCGTCGCGTCACTAACAGCGCTACAGCAGGCAGATTTTATGGGTACCGAACAGGACTACTGGACGGATGTTGCGCTACTCCCGTGCATCTATGCAGCCGCGCGCACGCTTGCGTTTGATTGGCAGGGATGCAGGTCCACGGCAGCCATCAGCCAGATGGTACCGGGGCAGGCTAGCGCTACCAACGAATTTACCATTACGGACGACGACGACGACGACGACGAGCGCCATACACTACCAGACGGCACGCCAGACGGCACGCCAGACGGCACGGATCCTGACATTTGTGCCCTATAAAAAAATACAAGTTCATACAGTATGCAACGTCCATGCGTCCTTCCCAAGGTGCAAATTGATACCTGGCGTGCACCCGCATGCAAGCGTGCCGTCCACCCAGAAGAGCTGGCGCACGAAATGTTCTTCCATGGACAGCTGCTGCTGTGCAAGTCACTGCTGCGTGGCCTCGAGCATGGTACGCTACTGCAGATCGTACAGGCGCTCGATACCCTACGCCATGACATAGACCCAAGAGTGGAAAACGGGCAGATTTATTTACACGATGGGTGGCGGTTGAGGTGGGATGACATGCATGGGCGATTACGGGCATTGGTTAGCAACGTGGTGCTACACGATAGCTCCGAATTTAAGAAACAGGTGCTCCTGCGGTTTCAGCTGCATAAAGTCGAGCAGTGCGTCTTTCGCATCATAGGCCCGGCTCGGGAAGCGGGGGTCCGGGCTCTTTGTCGCCATCAAATGGCAGCTCGCCCGTCTGCGCAGGAGTGACAAACTGCAGGTCCGAGCAGGACACCGTCTCACGGCCTGTGTACTGCGCTATGCGGTTGGCGTTGGCAAATACCGTCGTAACGTGGTCCTCGGCGGCACTCTGCAATGCACGCACCGCGTCGGAGCGCACGCAGTAGTCGCCTTGCTCCGCTACAATCTCGTGCACCAGACGGCTAAAACTGGTGAGAGGAATAAACGGATCCGTGGATCGTTGCATCTTCTCAATGTCGCGAGTAATGTTGCGCTGGTGCTTGCGCTGCATCGCAGCAGAGGAGAGCTTCTTGCGGAACACGGACATCGGTATTACAAGGGGGTCCATGACTTAGTTTATGACACAGCCGGGCGCAAACACTGTGCGGCTCTCCGTGGTGCACACGCTCTTGTTCAGCAGCGAAAGGCTCTCGATCAGCTCATGCAAGGTAGTCGTGTCAGCCATGGAAAACTGCACGGTGTTTCCCGTCAGCACTGTCGAGACACGATCGATGTGCAAGCGCAGGCGCATCATCAGCGGCTGCCTGGGATCGCCGACAGGCTGTTCGACGTCAAGGTCCCTGCATACCTGCAGCAGCGTTTTCTCGACTTCTTTCAGCACAAACCCGGGCCCCTTGACTGTTTGCCGCGTAGGGGCCATACCGTCACCCGCGTCGCTCTCAGCCATCAGGTTCAAGTTATAACTTAACTCCAGTGCACAGTCCAGCAGTGCGCGCGGCGACGTCTCTGTCACCACAATGGACATATTTATTTCTAAACCACGTAGTAGGAAATGGAGCAGCTGTCCTTGAATGGGACCGTCGGATGGCCATTGGAAAACAATAGGTGCACGCTGTGCGATTGCGCAGACGACGCAGGTACAGCCATGGCATATCTCAAGCAGCTGGACACCGCGCTTGGCGGTAGGGTCACCGACAATGAGCTCGCCCAGACGATGCTCGAGTCGTACAATACCTTCTTCCGCGAGCCGATGCTCAAAGCTGGACAAGAGCCGCCAGAGCTACGTGAAGAAGAAATCACGAGACACTTTACCAGGCACGACATCAACCCGCTGCGGCAGCTGCAAGTCGATATCAACCGCATGAACGACCTTCAGGACTCGCTCGCCCCGCGAGAGCAAACGTCAGGCGGCCGCATCGTGTGCAACGACGCGCAGGCCAAGCGCTGGGCAGACCTGCAGCGGCTCAAGATGGATTTGATCAAACAGTACCAAATTACCGACCGCCAGACCAGCCGAGACATGCCCACGCTGTAGTGCAAAAAAAAATCACCCCGCGTGGGATTCGAACCCACAACCTCCGCATTAGAAGTGCGGCGCGCTGTCCATTGCGCCAGCGGGGCGCACGTGCTCTTGATGGGGCTCGAACCCATGGCCACCAGCTTAAAAGGCTGGCGCTCTACCGACTGAGCTACAAAAGCGTGGTAAGAACTAAATTTAGATTGTGTATTTATAATACAGATGGAGAAGGCTTAGTGCTAGCAGCGGCTGCCAATCGCTTGCGTTCTGCTTTATGCCGCCGTGCGGCCTCACGAACATGAGGTGGCATGATCTTGTCCAGTTGCCCGGGCAGGTATTTGCTGGTAGGCATTTCACTACACAGTATTTGCATGTTATATATGTTGCACGAGCAAATACCCATTACGACGTCTCCCACTACGTCCACTAGCCCCACTAGCCCCACTAGCCCCACTAGCCCCACTAGCCCTGCCAAATGCTGCACGCCCGAATCTCCAGCGGGATCGCCCCAGCCGCTAGAGCAAGTCAAGCTGCGCGTCGACGCGCTCCACTGGCGCAATAATGTCGGGCTGTACCTGCAGTACTTTGCTGTTGGCATCATCTCCAGCGGCCTACCCGCCACGCTTTATGGCTTCTTCCTGGGCTATCTCGAGGTCAAATCATACGTGTACGCCACTGCCGCACAGGTCATTGCGCTGCCCTGGAGCTTTAAGATTCTGTACGGTGCCCTGAATGACTGCTGCCCTATCCGTGGGTACAACCGCAAACCGTACATGGTAATTGGATGGATCATCTGCACGCTTGCGCTCATGTTGCTGGCCAGCCGCGACATGCCCGAGCAGAATGATGCCAGTGCCGCTGGCAACTTCTCCTCGCTCATGGCGTTAGCCGCCGTTGGCTACATCATGGCCGATGTGGCAGCCGACGGTCTTGTTGTCGAGCTGGCCAAACTCGAGCCGCATGACACGCGCGGGACGCTGCAGTCCAACGTCTACACCGTGCGCACACTTGGCAGCATTGTAGCGGCGCTGCTGGTTGGCCTTGGCATGAACGGCAAAGAGTACAACGGAGAGTTTGAAAGGACGCTGCAATTTACACAGGTATGCGCCGTTCTTGCCATACCCGCCGGCGCCATGGTGCTAGTAAGTGCGTGGGGGGTAGTGGAAACCCGCAAGCGCCGCTATGTCACGTTTCGCTCGTACGCTAGGGAATGCTATGCTATGCTGCAGAACCGCACGGTGTTCTACGTGGGACTGTACAGCCTGATGCACGGCACCATTGGCGACATCAACACAACCGCGTCTGGCAACGTGGCCAAGGAGTGGGCCGGGGTGCACAACATGCAGGCGGCCCTCTTTGGCATTGTCGGTGCTGCCATATTTGCCCTGGGGCTGTACCTTGTCAAGACACGCTTGCTTCACGTGAACTGGAGGTTTATTATTGCCGGCACGACCGTGCTGCTGACCGCCGTGGACTCCGTGTTCACGTTCATGACCGTATTTGGAGTTGTGCGCAACCAGTACTTTTACCTAGGGGAGACCGTCATTGTTATGGTGCCGGCGGCCGCCAGGTTCCTTGTGACTACCTTTGTCGTGGTCGAACTGGCTCCAGACGGCAAGGAGGGCATCATGTTTGGGCTCATGACCACGCTGCACAACCTGGGGGGGCCCATGGCCCAAGCGATTAGCAACTCCGTCTTTGCGCTGTTCCAGCCAAGCCTGGGCAACATCAAGCACTACAGAACAGACACCGCGGAGTTCCGGACCACCGTTGCGTGGTCGTACGCCCTTAGCTACTTTGCTGGCCTCGTGGCGCTTGGGCTGCTGCCGCTTCTGCCCAAGCAAAAGGACGACACGCACCGCCGCCTGCAGCAGTGGGACACGCGCGAGGTTTACGCCAAGTGGACAATTGGCATGACACTCTTTGCGTGGATCTACTCGACCACCATGAACCTTATGGCCATGTTTCCCGCTACCCAGTGCCTGGAGTTTGTTGGAGGAGAAGGGTGCTAAGGGCGCTAGGCTAATGCTGTGACGACCCTCTGTCCTTTTCCACGCACAACGGTGGATTGTACGCTACAAAATACCGTTTCGGGTATTGCACGGCTATTCTGTTAAGAGTTACATCACACGGCGTGAGCCCATGCTGCATGGCATTGTAGTCGTTCAGCAGCGACCGCGCGCCAAGCCTAGTCGTAAATACCGCAAGCGGCCCGCCTACCCAGCAGTTATTTGGGCCCGTAAAGGCCGCAACGCGCCCTTGTCCTGCGGGGCGAAACCAAGATCCCATGACATGGCGTTCTGGCGTACGATTCCACGTGTAGTCGTGCTGCTGCCTGCCCCACAAGCAGCCGGGGCACATGTGCAGCGCATCCCAGCGAGGCCCTGCGTCGGCCAACGCCATAGTTAAGCGCTTTAACAGGTCGGGGTGGAATACAGTGTCGCTATCACATAGTATACCGTATCTGTGCTGACCACGTATGTACTCTTGCATTAACGTGCGCGGGTACTCTACGAGATAATTCCGGTAAGATCGCACCCCTTTCACCGCATGTATGTGCACCCCATGCGGCAGCGACGCCTTCAGGTGCTGCCCTCGCAACCGACCTAATCGGTTGTCCAGCTGCATATAATACACACCGATGTCCTTGGCAGCAAGTTCAAGGAGCCGCACCCGACCCTCTCGGTCCCCAAACCGCGCAAGGATACCAACAACGGCTAGCACTGCTAGCCCCATTGTGCTAGGCAAATACCGACGTGCAGTATTTATATCCATCTACCTACAACGAATGGGAATCCAGACAACGGAGCAGAAACGAGCCAAGTGGCGCAAGGAGTACCGCCGCAAGTATCCGCCAGGATTCAAAAGGCGCCGCACGCATGTACAGACAGTTCTTCAGCTGACGGCGCAGCACAGCTACGAGACGCAGCCGCACATTGCCAAAGCCAAGCAATGGCAGTCCAAGGTGCGCAAGTACTTAAATGGCAGCCTGGCGCACGCAGAGGAGCTGCGGGACCTTATTGGCCTTGACGCCAGTGCCCTGCGCGCGTATCTTGCGGCCACCATGACCGGCGCGCAAACACATCACTGGAATATAACCTACTATACCTCGCCGCGCCGGTTTAACCTGGAGTCCAAGCAAGATCGCCGGGTGTGCTTCCACCACACCAATATGTACGCCAAGCCCGTCACCTTTAGCCATCTAGACGCATCTCTATTCCCATTGCCCCCAGCTCAATTGCCAAAAGCGCCGACGCATGAGGAATCTGTAGCGCAGGCGTAGTGCGCGCCGCAAAGATGTGGTGGCACAGCCTTTTTCCACAAATTGTGCACGTATCCCACGTTGTTGTGCCAATGCAATCCATGCGCTCGCGCAGCACCTGCGTGGCGCCGCTGCTCAGCAGTACGTCGCGCTCCATCTCGCCCAGCCGCATACCACCGCTGTTCTTGCGCCCCGCCGTCGGCTGGTTTGTCAGACGGTCCGTCAGCCCCGTTGCCCCGCGCGCATAGCACTTCTCCTGCGCCACGTGTGTCAGCCGCTGGTACCAGCATGGCGCAATAAAGATCTTTTCCTGCAGTGGCAGACCTGTTGTACCATCGTACATTGTCTCGCGGCCAGATCCGCCGCGCTTGTAAAGCTCCTGCACTGTTAGCTCGCCAAATGGAGCCCCCTCTATGCCGCCAATCTTGCCGCCCGCCATCTCCATGATCTGCGCCACCGTCATGCGCGACGGGAATGCGTGCGCGTTGATCACCAGGTCAGGGCGGATACCTTCCGCCGTGAACGGCATGTCCTCGTCCGGCACGATTGCACCGATCACGCCCTTCTGCCCGTGCCGATTGCACAGCTTGTCGCCGCGCACAGGTATGCGCAATGCCGCCGTGACCACCTGCGCCGTTCCGTCGCCCTCCGCCGCGCTAATCACAGTTGTCTGCGGTGCGCTACGCTTTGCCGTGATTGTGTCAGGCATAATCGCTGTGCCCGCTGCCACCTGCTGCCCCACTGCAATACCGTCGATGTTTTCCACGTTGGCCGTGTACGTGTGCACCTGCAACGACCGGAACAGACCCCGCTCCAACGCACCTTTTGCCACGACGAGGGCGTCCTCCTGGTTGTACCCCATGCAGTTGATCGCCAGGATCACGTTGCACCCCGACGTCTCCTCGTGGCAAGGACCTACGAGCGGCCGCTGCGCGTACACGAGTTGATGCGAACCAGTGTCGCTCATTGCCTGCTTGGCCATGCTGCAGTAGTAGCTCACGCGCGGGCCCTGGTTGTGGTTTGCAAACGGAATGTGGCGGGCCGTGTGACCCAGCATGTGGTCGCCAGGGCTCATGCGCCCTGCGTCGGACCATGTCCACACCGTACGCTCGTGCTGCTGCGCGCCTGGAATGGGGCCAGTGGTGCCTTGGTAATTGCCATTGTGGAACCAGGGCATATCGCCGCGGGTAGGGGCAGGCACCTCGTCGCGGTGGTCGCTGATCGTCACTCCCTCCACCAGCGTGTGCACAAGCCCCACCTTTTGGCCCTCGGGCGTCTGACTCACGCAGAAATACTTGTACGTGCTCGGGTGCACGAAACGACCACCCGTGTTGGTGTACCCGCTCAGCACGTTGCGCTGCTGTGAGGCGAGAGACGTGCGGTTGCCCATGTTCGCCAGCTGCGTCACGCCCGTCAGCGCCATACCGCGCCAGTTGCCGCTCGCAAAGGCGCTAAATATAGCGGAAGTCACGTGCTGCTCTGGCCACTTGGGTACTTTCGTGTTCCTCCCCGTGCTTACGCTGTGCACAAGAGCTTCCATTAGACGGTCCACCGTCCATATGCGCATGTTGGCGACGTCATCTGCATCAAACGCTATGCCCATGCCGCGGTCGCACATGATCTCCAGCGTCCGCGTGCTGCTGCCCACCTGGTCGGCCTTTGCAATCGGTACCGCCTTCACGCCAAAGCTGGGGACATAGGTGCGCTTGGCCACGTCCAGCTTGCCCCCGTTTACCGCCAGCACGCAGCTCCCCAGCTGGACCGGCACCCGGGCGCGCTTGCGCAGTAACATCACCACGCGCCGCTTGCCGCGGACGAGAAACGTCCCGTCATTCAGCATTAAAGGAACCTGCATTACCACGTAGGGCACGGCCGTGCGGGATACCACCATGAACGCGTACGTCAGACCACGCACCTCGCACTCAAAAGGGGTCACGTACCGCTTGCCCGTGGCCTCCATTACCGAAGCACGCATGTCAATTGTCACATCCACGCCAAGCCACTCCTTCAGAAGTGCAGGCAGCCTGCGCACAAACGCGTCGTACTTTGAACGCTGGACGTCCATTATATATACCTATGGACTGGATTTGATATGGCACTCGGTACCGCCGTTTTCGTTGCGACCTTCGTCGTGTGCTTCTCAGCGATTTTGGTTGCATGTGCGCTATTTGTCAACTTGTTTGTCGTACGCGACAGGTATGCGCAAGGCATACTCATCAATAATTTTGTCAATGTCCTGACCAGCATATGGAACGCCATATGCATCATACCCTCCACACTCGTTAGCTGGCTGTCCGGACACATCCCCATGGCAATACTATTTGCCATTGCCGTCACCGTACACCTTGAGCTCGACTACAACGAGGCCGTTTTCTTACAAGCCATCCAAAACGTCTACTACGATGTCAGGCTGGTCATCGAGGCGCTCCTCATGGGATTCTTCGCCGTGGCTGGCACGCTGTGGGCCACCTTTGTCCCACTCTACAACTGGCTTGTGTACGTGCCGCTGTCCGCGATTACAGGCACAATAGAGGTGCTGGGTGAGTGCGGCAAGATAGGAGAAGCTGCATCGGCCGTGTCAGAGGCATTCATAGGACTTTCCATAGGACTTCTTGATGCTACGAATTGGATTGGCAACCGCGAATGGAAGACCGCGCGCATCGACTGGTCCAATGCGTTTACCTACGTGCAAAAAAACTCCATTCAGCCCATGGAACAGCAAGTCGAGTGCCTCTGCGAACAACTGGCGCCCACCATGAAGCTGGCAATTGGATGGCTACTCAGCCCCAATTTGGCAAACTGGCTCAGCGCCAGCTGGAACGTGCCCCTTAGGGTGCTGCAGCTGCCCATACAGCTTGCGTCCCCTGGGTCGTTCGCTAATTTTAATGCAAAACCCCTGTTCGACGAACTCCGCCAAATGTCCGTCTACTGGGGGTACGCGCTAGACGAGGGTCTCGAGGCAGGGCTCAACTGGATGAACCTGCAAACTGGACTCGGTAGCACGATCACCATTCAAAAGCCGAATCTGGGCTCCGGCATCATGCGCCAGACCGCCATGTTCTGGTCGCTTATCGAAATGCCCTTCACCCTAGTGGGGAGCATGCTCGGCAATAACGACGACAACTGGTACGAGGCGATCGATCTCAAGCCAGCCATGACGCAGGCCTACTTGGGGGTGCAAGAAATCAGCGTGGCCGTGCATACGCTAGAAAGTTTAATTGTGCACGGCAACGCACCGGGCATTACCAGTCTTACATGCCAGTTCTATGGCTACGACTTTTTCAAAAGCGCCACACCGCTCGACAGTATTGCCATGCAGTGCAGGTGCACAGAAAACTCCTGTGGTATGGGGCTATGCGTAGGGGGACTTGCGTGCAATTGTTATGACGGCGCCGTGCAGATCGATAGCAAAGATCCGCTGTCGGCGTGCGTGCCCAAGTGCACCACGCTGCTTGACAAAATTAACAATCCAGTGAACATATACAACTATGGCTATCTACCCGAAAGCTACGAATTTAACCCGCAATATATATGTAATCCGCCACACGAACGCCACCAAAATTTTAGCGGCGCAATTGCAGGCGCATACCCCGACCATGGCTGCCCCAGCGGTGGCAATGGACTGTGCCAATGCAAGCCAGGGTACATACAAGACATCGTTCACGGCTTATGCTGGTATAACGATGGCGCCCCCGACACTGCCGCCAACGTTGCGCTCGCCGCCGCAAACCGACTCGCCGTGCCGCTCACCATGCGGAAAGGCTATCGGTCAAGCATTGGATGCGATACGTTTGACATTGCCCTGCCGCTTGTCGGGCCACCTCTTGCTTGCACCGTCCAGCACGCCGGCCTCGCAGCAATTAACACGGCGTACGTGGCCTTTGATTTCATCAGGCTGCTTGCCAAGAATTCGGCATCGGCCAGCCCCCAGCCCTGGAAGGTCATGGAAACAAAGGATGGCATGTCCTATCCTAGAATGCACAACATTGATTGCAACTACCGCAAGACACAAACAGGACACTTTGATCAGACGATAGATCCAGATAACTGCGCATGCGAGCTGGACGTGGCCAACGACCTTGTAGGCACGAATTTTGACCCCTGGTGCCGCCAACCGACGCTCAATGCCAACGTCTACAATCACCTGGATGCCGTTGGTTTCTACGCTGGCAAGTTCCTGCCATTTTACATGTTTGGCGTGCCCCTGCCTACCGGCGGCCTCGGGTGGTACCAGTCCTTCTTGAACGACAACCTGGGTGTATACGCCACATCACTTACCAGAATAATGGTGGAAAACATGCGCGTGGGCTCGAGGCTCGTCAGTGGCTTTATCGGGTGGGCCAAATCAATAGTCGACGAGATTGCAGGGCACGATCCTAATGTCCTACAGCTGCCCATCAACTGCCAATGGGGACTACCGTTTGATGGTGACGTGCCTGACCAAATACCCGAGGGCACAAACTGGCCTAACAGTTCAGACGTGAACACGGTACACAACTGGTGGACCCTAGCAGATGCACTGGCAAAGGAACACGTACCTCCGGTGACAAACGCAAACCATGACCGTTGGCAAACGTGTTTCCTATTTCCAGACAACATAGACAAGTGCAAGGGCTCAATGTCAACATCGGCCATGTACAGCATAATGAACAGGGAGTACGGGTACCTTAAGCAGCTTCAGCGCCAAGCCAACTATACTGCGCAAAAATGCGAAGCCAGGGCATATCAGTATAACTCGAACGAGTGCTATATTTCCAACGCCAACACTACCTGCGTGTGCAGTATCAAACTTGCGCCCAGCGACAAATGCCAGGCCATTGCGTGGTTCCCCGAGCTTGACCAGCTAAGTGACGTGCACGCCGCTTTCCATAGCCCCATGATGTCGACTTTTTACAAACGGGAAGACTACCCCTGGGCAAACTCCATGATCCTCGAGTATGGCTACTATTTTGTGCTTGAGGCAGGCGTGGCGCTCAACAACGTCTTTGCTAGGATGGACGCCTCGGATCCCGCTGCGGACACCATCGACTCGCCGTGCTACCGAAACGATACCAAAGACAACTACGTCATTGGCGATACCACTTCGGTCGTCAAACTGTTCCAAAGGAAACTAGCCGACAACCAATTCCTCACCTTGGTGGGACAGGCTACAGAAGGCGCCGACAATGCAACGATATGCTCTACACTACAGGACACAACCATTCCCAGGTGGATTTACTTCGAGCCGAAGAAAGGCAAGCTGTGCAGCAAGGACATGACACAGTACTGTGAATTCTACAATGGCAATCCCTACACAGGGTGGGCCGACTACTGGGTAACAACGCATCAAACTGGCAATGAGCTTGTAGCAGCGAACCAAGGACAACTACCCCCGTTATACCGCAACAAAGCGCATACAAAGGCTATTTTGTGCTCGTCCATCAATGTCAACATACACCAGGTGCTGGATGAACATCTTCTCATTGATGGCATTAACGTTACACAGCATTATTCCGATTACTTGTATAACAAGATTGGCATCAATGTGCTGCTTACCCACCAGAATCTTCCTACCGAGAATGGCGTATGGAAGCTTGCGTGGGGCCCGCAACAAGCTATTTCAGTGCCTTTGGAGTATAATTACGACATCGGAAGAGCGTACGTGAGCGTCAAAGCAGGAAGTTTTGCCGGCAAACACTTCTTTAGGACTCAGAATTACTCCACTTGGTACAACCTAACGAAGCCAGCCGGCTTTATTCAATATGGCCCAAAAGGGGTACCTACAGACGTGGCGCTTACCAAGGCATGGGCGCTGTACGCGTACGGCTTTGGTATCGGGGACAATGACCACACTATACCATACCAAATTACGGACAGAGCCTACATGCTCCATCCGGAGACCTGCTCCTATACCCGCTTTGGCGCCAACCTCGTGTTCCAGCCGTGCATGCACAAGTGCGAGCTTATGGATATCAACAGATGCTGGTGCAACGTTACCGTGCCCACTGACTTTGTATGCAACGTCGGCCAGGTACTCCGACAGGGACTGTGGAGCGCTGTTGTCAATGCACGCCAAACCACCACCGCTATCATCAGCGTGCTGGGGGTCATCAACCAGGGGATGGTGCTCAATGCACCGGTGCATTTCTGCGAGCTCAGCCGCATGATTGGCACCGTCTGCGGCGCGTTTGCCTCCATGATCACGGGACAGCAGGGTGGGAAAGCAAGAGAAGTGCGCGTACGCATCGCCAAGCTGATGTTCGCAGCGGCAGATACGTTTGTCACGCTGCCGCTTGGGTTCACACACAGCCTTGTGGCAGGGGCAAAGGAAGAGACAGGGACGGAAGATGCACAAACCGAGCAGGGGGAGTCCGCCCTTGAGCATGCCTCGCAGGTAAACCTGTTTCAGCAGCTTATACAGAGCATGTTCAGCGCCGAGGATGGCGGAGAAGGTGCGGTTGCCGATGTAGCAGTCATTCTGGGCAACGAGGTAGCAAACAAAATTTGGCACGGGTTCAAGTTCGAGTGCGTAGCAGCCTGCAACATGCTCAACGGACTGCAGGTGCTTGTATTTGGCGGACAGGGGTCGACTGGCGGCGCATCTAGCTTAATACCAACTCTTGAGGACTTCATTGACCTTGTCGTGAAGATTCTTGACCACACATTTAGCCACATCATCGTCTTGATCGCGCAAGTATTTGCCGGCTTTTGGGGGATGCTCTTTCACCAAACACCGTCATTTGGCAAGTGGATCGGCCAGGCGTTTAATGTGGTCCTGAAAATAGCCATTATTGTTCTTCGGTACCCCATGCAAATATTTACAGCTATGCTCGGCGTTCTGCCAAATAGCGTGCAGGGCATTGCCAAACTGCTCATGGTGGGCATGTGCCTTACCATCAACGGCGCCGGGGAAGGAATTGTCGACGCCATCAACGGCCTCGGGTCCATATTTGATGTAAAACAACAGTCCAACCCGTTCAAACAGAATGTTGCAGATTGTTTGAGTTCTGGCAAAACATGGGGAAACCTGAATGGAAATGTGGATGACGACAGCACAAACGGGCCTGACGGCGGGTACGCCAGGCGCTTGCAAGAAGATAACGACGCGCACGAACCCTATAGTGTGCGGTACGCCAACGCAAAAGACCGCTACGACTGGAACGGTACCACCCTGTGTGCCAGGTACGGCAGGCACGATACAGCGCCCGCCAACCAGGACTTGTGGGAAACCTGCGTGGGGTACCGTAAAAGCGTACTGTACCTAGGGGACGTTATGGATAGGGACTATCTGCCTGCGACGCTGTTTGACGACTGGAAAGAACCTGCGTACTGGGGGCTAAAGGTTGTGCACGGTCTATTAATCTACGGCACGGAAGGAGAACAGCAATTACACAACTGGCAGCCGTTGGGGTACCCCACCGAAGCAACCATGGACATTGTGCGCGGCGTACTTTCCATGGAACTGCCCAGCACGGACACCATGAAACACAGCATCGCAAGTGTTGTCGGCCAACTCTACCCTGATTACGCCACCAACATGAACAGTCCTGGCTACCATGCCGTCCAGGTCATCAAGGAATTCGAGAAAGCAGATTTTCCCAATATTATGGACCAGGACTGGAACGGCTTCAACCGAGAGATAAAGCAGAGCGCGCAAATGATCTACGAGAATGTTCACGCCCCTACTTTGCCGATACGCGCGAGCACCACAAGCGGGCCAAGCAGCGGGCCAAGCAGCGGGCCAAGCAGCGGGCCAAGCAGCGCCGCCAGTACAGTGGCGCGCCGGCGCTTGCTTGTCGGCCGCCGCCTAGTAGAAGCCTCGTCCGCGGTCAATACAGAGCAGTGCCCGGGCAAGGGCAAATTCTGCATCAACTGCCGCATACTGGACACATGGCTTGGAGACATTATTGACGTCACGAAACAGACAGGAGAGTTTTACCAGAACAGGTACAAAGGGCAGGTTGCGTACACGGTACGTGCCATTGAGCAGTACCAGACCATCTCCAATGCAGCAAACAGAGCCTGGATGTCAATTGGCAGCAACAAAAGAGATTTCAGCCTGCCCTACCCCGGCGAAAGCATGGACACGTCGTTCTTACAACCTAGCAGCCCGCCAACGCATAAAGTCAATGCTGTCAAAAAAATAGCGGAAATTAGGTACCACGAAAGCTTTAGGGACACCTTGGTGCTTTTCGTGATCACCGCAGGAGATGAACCCGTGCCCATCTTTGGCCACGGGCTGTGGTACTACGTCTTCTACCCGTTCCGCCGCTGTGACGTCGATCGCATGGTCTACAGTAGCTGCAAAAATCCCCACTATTCCACCGGTGACGCGCTTGCTCTGGTGATCTACATGGCCATTGGAATGGCCGCCATGAGCAGCTTACTGGGCCTACACGTGCCATTCACCATACGCACGGTCGTGCTAGGCTTTAGCTTCTTGATCTTCCGCTACGACTACGTGCCCAGGTGCATGCCGCTGTTGCCCATGTGCCTCATGATGGACGTGCAATACCTTGTGCAGAACCTGCTGCAGCCGTGCCTGTGCCAAATGGTCCCAGGGCTTGTTGTCAACCCAGACATGTGTGTGCAGGGCATCTGCGGACAATTCAATAACGGTGTTATTTACAGAAGTTGTCCGCGCACGGACCTCTGGCTCTTCCAAGCCCCGATATTCTGGGTACGATGGCAAGCACCGCCGCTGTTCGAGCTGCTCTTTGGACACGACCACAGCCCCTTGTCGTTTACACGGGAAATCTTTCCCACTATTGCCACGTACATCCAACAGGTCAACCTAGGTATTGCACCCAGCCAGCAGGAAGTAACCTGCGCGTACATTCAAATATTAGATATTATCGTCGTCCTGGTCGCGCTGCACCTCCTGATCAACGTCCTTATCCCTGGGCTGCGCGGGATGGGCGAATCTGCTGTCACGGCCTTCGCCGCCGTCGGGGTGGCAGGGGGACAGCTTGCAGGTATGGTGGAAAAAATAAACGAACTCGAGCGGAAAAGGGATAGCGAGGAAAGCGAGTATATCGAGGATAGCGAGGATAGCAAGGATAGCCGTGCACTCGCACAAACGATATCGCCTGCCGACGCGAATAGCGTACCCTTCGCACAAACGATATCGCCTGCCGACGCGAATAGCGTACCCTTCGCACCGACATCCTCCGCACCGCCAGCAGAGCTGAACGCCGCGCAGGGCGTGAAAGGGACAGAGGGCAGTTTGGAATCCCCGAAGCCGGAGGAGGCCGACGCACAAGTGGTACCAATGCCAGGCGACATAGACGTAGGTAATCTTTCGCTGCAAGGTACTGGGATAAGACAGCGCTCCAGACGCTATGATGCAGCTCTGCGTTGATGTCTGCCATATATTTATGTCGCACATGCGACTACACGCGTGGTCCGTCCGCCTCGGCAAAAAGTTTAATGGGGCCGCCGCCGTTGCCGTACTTGCAGATTCACCTGGATATCTGGTCGTTGCCGACCGCGAGCTGGATGCTACGGAAATGCACCGCTTGGAGAATGTACTGCGCTCTCTGGGCGTGCACACGTGGCACTGGAGCATGGACGACGGCAGAACGAAGGTCAGGGCCTACGTACACGCTGGCTCGTGGCGCAAACTGATGGTATTAGGCGTGTACATGGCTATTGTAGCATACATTGCTACGGTACTTACCCGCTGGTATGACGTCCACATTTTTGCCCAAGCTATTGGGATCTGGACTCGTCAGCGCTGGGGACACAATATCTTTTCGATTCAAAACCAATCTCTTCCAAGCTAAGATTGCCAACGGAGGCTTGCTCAATTCGTGCACCATGAACGACAAGCTGCTGCCAGGGGTGCACGACAACCTGCAGACCTGGTGCGAGGACTGTATTGTGGAGCACAGCAAAGACTACGTGCAAAGATTTGCCTCCATGCGTCGCGTCAAGCACCTACCGACCGGGCGCACCTTTGCACAGCTTAAGGCCATGATCAAAGCAGGCCCGGATACGCCATGCCAGTGCGCAGAAGCGGTGGCGCAGCGCAGGCGCGTTTTACAGCTCGAGCAGCAAGTTGCGGCATTGCAAGCGCAAATAGAAAAACCCATGAAAAAAATCAAAATGGAGCATGATAACCCGTTTATGCTCATGTTTTAGCCATGGACACGCACAATACCGCTTGTACACGGACCTTTGCGCTGCTTTTTTACACAGGAACGGACGTTTCTACCGGCATATAACCCCTTATCCAATGGTAATAAATGAATACAAACCAGCAGCTCGGCAGCGCAAAACACAGTGTCAGCAGGAACATCCATACAGTCATGGCGGCTTGCAAGCTTTTATGCGCTATATAAGTATTTTACGCCCTATATGATGTCGCAAAACGCCATTGGTACGCAGGCGCAACACTTTGCCGAAGCAGTGGAAAACACGGTTGCTGGCGGCCAGGGCGCACTAACTACGGGCCAAGCCAGAAACGAGGCTGGGCACGTCACCGTTTTTAACTTATTGCTAAAATACATACACGAGCTAAAGCAATTTGATGTTGTAAATACTACGGGCGCGCATTTAACCCCATTGTGGAAACCGCCTAAGGATATGCCCCAGACAACTAGATCATCAGTGGCCCTATGCCGTTACCAGCCAGAATTTCAGGCCATCGTGATGTCCATTGACATGGGACTGCCTCCTGGTGTATCAGGGAATCAGCGCCACGTTCGCCTTCAGATGTTTGTCCGCGGTCCATATACAGGCTTGCATCGGTATGTGGCTTCGGATGCTGACATTAACTTACATTCAAGTGCAGGCACTGACGCTGGTCACGCGTTTAAATACGACATGCAGCATGGAATGCTTGATCCGTTTACGTTGTATTGGCGCCCGGGATTATTTAATGCCAGTTACCCAAACGGCTATTACAGCTTTGATAGGGAGAGCGCTTTAATTTATGCAAAGCTTAACGCGTGGAACGCCGACAATGCTACGCGTAACAATGCCGTAACCCCGGCCCAGCAAGCCCAGTTGGTAAACTCCGACTGTTACGTTGACGCAAATTTAGTCATGGCGTACCGACTGGCATGGCAACACGTTGCCGTTACCGCCGGCACTGTTTACCCGGCTCCTGGGGGTGACCGAGACAACCCATGGCAATTCGCAATAAGTCAGCGGGGACAAGACCCTGGGGAAGTTCGAGAATATCCTCCTCTATAGTACTTAAGTTGCTCACGAGTACCTACGATGGAGGGCGTACGCGACATGCAAGCTATGCACCCGGAGGTCCTACGTGCCATAAAAACTAAGCGGCATGAGGTCATACGTGACATGAACATTATGCAGCAGAAGGTCCTAAGTGACATGAACACCATGACGGAGCAATATATAGAAGAGCCTCGTAGGAGTCGTAACAAGGATAGCCAACTACAGGCTCTAGGGAACATGTATAAGGTACTTCGACCGCGCAAAAATTTAGTCATAACCCACTTACTTACTTCTATTTTGCAAAGTACTCAAAAGCAATGGTTGCGATGTCGTCAAGATATTCGCGAAACAGGGACGAGCAGCGCTAATGTTTCTCCAGATGTGCTTGCCGCTCTTGCAAACTACAATAATAACGAAGACGACATTGAAGATTTATTAAGGGTTGAGGATCACGCTTTAGACGGCCAAGCACAAGTAACTCGTATAGGCGACGACTTTATAACCCGGCTTATGAAGTCCTCGCATGATGCAGAAAGAGCAGCAAGCAGCCGGGCCATGTCCATGTTGCAAAGCGTAACTACACCAACCACAGGAGGCCGCGGTGCAGCAAGAGAAGAGGATGAAGGCGAATTGGCAGCTGAGCCCCTAGTTCCTTCGAAAATGAGAAAGGCGATGCTCCGCGATGCGCTATTAAAGCGTAGTTTGTCCGATAAGGGCAGGAAGCCGGAGTTAGCGGAGCGCCTCAGCCAGTGGCTGGGGGATGAAGCGCAGCAGAGAGCGCAGCAGAGAGCGCAGCAGAGAGCACATCTTGCAGCAGGCAAACTAGGCGGATCACCGGCAAGGGCAACATCACCGATAACACAACAGCGGGGTAATGGCCTATTTCCCAGTCTGGTTTCGTTAACGTTTTAGAATTGTCCGCACCTATGCCGCCTGCAGTGCCGTTGCTTTTTAAGCCCAGCATGTCTGAGTTTTTATTTTTTTCGTTAATATAGATTTTATTTGTTTTTGGTTTTCGCGATAAAGCTACTTAGGTTTATTTTTTTTTTGGTTTTCGCGGCAGGTTTATATATGACCCCCCCCTTCTATATACCCTAACCCTAACCCTAACCCTAACCCTAACCCTAGGTCTAACCCTAGGGCTAACCCTAACCCTAACCCTAACCCTAACCCTAACCCTAACCCTAACCCTAACCCTAACCCTAACCCTAACCCTAACCCTAACCCTAGGTCTAACCCTAGGTCTAATAGGCACCTGCGATGGATCGAGAGTAAGTGTCACTTGGAGGCGCCGCTTGTGCCGCGTGTGCCGCTGCTTCGCCCGCTTGTGCCGCTCGCGCCGCTTGTGCCGCTCGCGCCGCTCGCGCCGCTTGCGCCGCTTGCATCTGCAGGTCACGAGCACCGCGGCGCGCCGCTTGCATTTCCAGCGCGCGCATTCAGCCACAGGGGCATGCTTAGGGTTATACTACTCTACTACGTTCCATTCCACGCCCGTGGCGTGAGCCAGCGCGGGCAGACCTTTTAGGGCCAGGCGCGCGTCCTCGTCGTTGAGCTCGGAAGGGACCGGCGGGTGGTTCTCGCTCTTGATCTCCAGCTTACGCTCGCTTAGGTGGAACGTCAGGGCCAACAGCTTGTACGGCCATTGCACCATACTGTTGCCTCGCACCATTTTGCCAGTGCCGTCTACCGTGTAATGGCTGTCCAGACGCAGCGTCACGTGCCCGTCGCGCCCGCACATGCACGCGCGCAGCACGAATACGTCATCATCATTGGCCTTGTCCTTCAGCTGCACGTTCTCCGGCAGGGCTGCCGCAGCCAGCGCCGCCGCCTGGCCCAGCCGGCCCGCGGCGTCGCCCGCTCGCGCCGCTTGCGCCGATTGCGCCGATTGCGCCGCGTGGCCCAGCAGCGCGGCCAATTCCATGGCCTGCTGCTCGGCCATGGCCTGCTGCTCGGCCATGGACCGCCGCTCCCGCCGCCGGTGCTCCTCCGTCATCCACGCGCCGGACCGCCGCTGCCGCCGCCGGTGCTCCTCCGTCATCCACGCGCCGCCGTGCGCCACCGGAACCGATGCCACAGGTGGGCAGGGCCATGCCATCGGCACGCAGCTGCACAGGACGCAGACGAACACCACGAAAAACACCAGCGATGCCCACTGCATAGCCTCGTTGTCCTCAGACTCGATCCGCCGGTACTCGCGCTTCTCTCGGTGTTCCTCGTGCGTGCCTCCGCTGCCGGGCGCGTGCGCCAGCACCATGGCCAGCTCCATCATAAGCCAGGGTGTCATTCCTTTCGCCACGAGCGCCGCTTATACCACAAAAATGCCCTTGCACCGATAGCGGCGTTGCAGCCGCGTACAGTGCGCCGTGGGCCTCCAAACCGCCGCAAACGCCCGCTATACGCCCTGGGGGGCCTTCCAGCGGCACGTGGAGACCCAGGGCGGCGCTCCTAATGTGAAAAGTGGTTAGGGCTTGTATGGTAGCAGAGGGGGGCCTTCGTGCCACACACACTGCGTTTGACGGCCATTTAATAAGCAGGACAATGAACGGGATACAGTGGTCCACGTACTTTACACACATATACGTGCTAGCACTGCCGGAGCGTCGCCCGTACATGGAAACCCTAGTGGCGGACTTACACATACCGGACGTCATATGGCTGCCTCTCGTGCCTTTAGGCAAAGACGCCACCGTACGGCCGCCTGGGGCACTGACGCAAGGAGACCTAGGCACCATACTCAGCCACAAGAAGGCCATGCAAGACTTCATCAGCCGATCGGACGGGGGCCGCATGCTGGTGTTTGAGGATGACGTGCAGGCAACCATGCCACTGGACGCGCTCGCAGCCGTCCTGCCGGAAATCGAGCACGTGCCCCCCAATGCGGCTGTGTATCTAGGCCGCTGCTGGTCACACTGCTGGCTGGATACGGCGACGAAAAGCCCGTGGATCGTGGGCGCGCCGCACTCCTCGTGCACACATGCACTTGCGCTTGGACGGCAGGCTGCGCAGGCGCTGCTTGCGCAACCAGCGAATCAGCCGATAGACGACATGCTGCAAGCTCTGGTGGCGGACGGCCGTGTCGACGCCTTTGCGTTCAAGCCGGGCCTGTTTAGGCAGGACCAAACGAGGTTCGCAACCTCCAGTGGTACCCCGCGCGTGGATAAGTACACGCAGGACTGCAAGCCGGGCTACGTGAGGTACCAGCGTATGGCGATCGCGGCTGCCCTCGCAGCTGTCATCCTGGGGCTGGTGTACCGCACATGGCGTGCCATTCAGTAGTACATGTTCTCTATAACCGTGCATCCTAACATAGGTCGATGCCGCACACACCTGGCCATAAGTCGAGTAACATTACGCGTGCAGCGGGCACGATACTGTACATGTGGGTAGCAGCTGCCATAATGTGCCTGCTCGACTCGCCCGGATACTTTCCGCCCGACTCCGTCCACACCACCATGGCCATCTTCCCCGCCAAGGACGTGCCGGAGATGAACTTCTTCCTGGACGTCGCCAACCTACTGGGGCCCGGCAACTATTACAGGCACACCGTGCTGGTGCTCGTCACGCCCAAGAAACAGGGAGTGAACATGCGCTGCACGGGTGACCCCCACAGCCCTGGGTGCCAGGTGCAGGCCGTCGTCGACTCGCTGGCCACCAAAGTCACCACCGGAGTCGTCTACGACACAGGCGCGCTGTACGTCGACCAGAAGACCGTCGCGGCCACCGACTTCACCAACACCAGCGTGCTGGTCAATGTTGACTACACCACGCACGACAAAGCGCAAACGGTGCAGCTCGTACGGACCATGGAAAGAGAATTCAATGCCATCAATAGCACCACATCCACCGTCATCCACCACGAAGCCAAGGTCATTGCCGAGGTCGGCGGCGGCGGCGGCGCATTCGACTGGGAGACGCCCGCCACAGGCGTTGTCGGCATTGCCATCCTGGCATGGGCCATACGATCGCCCAGATCCACGGCCATCACCGTGCTCAACATTGCACTCGTCTACCTCGTTGCCTTCCGGGCAGTAGGGGCGCTCACAGACACCTTGCCCGTACTCGCCTTTGGCCCCAACCTCATGCTCGCCATCATCGTCGCCTTCTGCATCGACTACTCGCTCTTCTTGGTCAAACCCTACACCATCGCGGCGCGTGACGGCACGCTGAACAACCAGGACGATGTGATGCGCGTGCTGAAGGATAATTGGCAGGTCATTGGCATCTCATGCACCGTGCTGTGCGCCTGCTTCCTCTCCCTGCTCGTCGTCACCGATGTACAGGCACTGTCCTCGTTGGCCTACAGCTGCATCATCACCGTGGTACTGACGGCGGCCGCCAATCTTACCGTCACCCCCAGCCTGCTCTGCTTTGGCCTCGGGAGACGATTGCTCATGCCGCAGAAGGAGAAGGAGAGCAGGCCGGGCGTGACGGTCCTGTATCGCACGGGCCGTGCACCGCTCAAGGCAGGCACCAGCATTGTTAGCAGGTTACTCTTTCCCGCAGAGGCCGCGCGGCGCGGGGGCCGCCTTGGCAAGCATGCCACCAAAGCCACATACCTTAAAAGCAGCAGCGACGCTGCCAGCGCCGAAAGCACCGCGCGCACGCTGCGCTGGGCCATCCTCTTCCTCTACGTGGCCATTACCGCTGTCGCCACCTGCTGGGTCTATGGCGTGTACGATGCACAGGCCGCCGTCTCAGACGCCGGCTCGGTCGATGCACTGCTGGCCAAGGACGCGCCCTATGCACGGGCCATGCAGCACGTTGCCGCGCAGTACGGCGCCGGGACCACGTCGCCAGGGCAGGTGCTCATACAGGGCGACAACACCAATGCCACCATCCAATGCCTTACCACCATGACCAATAGCACGAGAGTGACACTCGTGTCACGAGCACACAACGTCAGCCTGCACAAATTGACGCCGCCCACCTCGCTCCCGCATGCTAGCGGCCGACAGTGGTACGAGAACACGCTGCCGAGCGCTGCAGAGACGTGCGGCGGCGCGGGCGGCGCGGGCGGCGCGGGCGGCGCGGGCGGCGCGGGCGGCGCGGCCACCATCATACAAACCTACTTCGAAGACCAGCTCAGCCTCGACGCCATTCACGACCTCTGGCCCCTGTTCGAAGACATCATCATACCCACGCTCCTGGGGCTGTGCGCCCTGACGGTGTACATTGCCTTCCGCAGCAAGCTGCTCGCGCTGTACGCGGCGTTCTCGGTCGTCAGCGTCTTCAGCGTGGCGCTCGCGCTGCTCAGGGTCGTCTACCCCACGGCGCACAGCAATATCTACCAGTACCCCTCGCCCGGCAGCGAGCCGCTCGCCTTTGTCTGGTTTGTGCCCATCATGGTTGTGCCCGTCGTCGTCGGCATCAAGCTCGATTACGTCACGCTCCGACTGCACGAATACCACCACCACCCCGACAGGAGCACGCCCGATAAGGTGAGACAGGCCGTGCACGACGCCACCGTCAGCATTTCACCCACCATCATGTACGCAGGACTCATCATGGTCGTCGCCTTCTCCGGACTGTATTTTCAGGCGGCCCCCACTGCCCACCAGATTGCCACCATGCTCGTGGCGTCGCTCATATGGATCACCTGGATCAACGAGGTCCTTGTGCAGCCCGTGCTCAAGTACGAGAGCGCCAAGTGGCTGGTGCACAAGGAGGAGCCGGCTCACAGCTCCAAGCAGGGCAAGTACCACGGGGTAACAGCACAGTTGGAAGATAAGCGTGGGCAGACACCTAGCCCTCCTCCTGCTGTAATGGGAAAGGAACCGGCGTATACTAGGGCTGCGCCGCCGCCGCCACCGCCGCCACCGGCGTCTACTGGGGCTGCGGCCGCTGCGGCCGCTGCGGCACTGCGCCCGGGCCAGCGCAAGTGGGGCTTCCGCTAGGCCAGCGCTCATAGTTGCAGTGCTGCGACAGCCTCCACAGCACGAACACAAGCGCGCTGGGGAGGACGGCGTCGATCGTGCGCAGCTTCAGTCGCAGCCCGTGGTAGACGACCAGTGCGATGGACGCCGTGGCGCACAGTCCCTCGGACAAGATGAAGCGTCGCTCGTAGCCCCGGTGGTACAGCACATCATGAAGGACGTCAGGGGACGGCAGGACATCAGGGGTACCGTAGTGTATTACAATCAGGCCGCTAGTAACCGCGGCGCTGCCTCTTCGCCGTCGGCTCCGTCGCCGTCGGCTCCGTCGCCTTGAGCTGCGCCATCTCCTCCGCCTGGGCGCGAGCCAGAAGCCGCATGCGCAGCTGCAAGAGCGCCAGCTCCGCACGCAGCTGATCGCGCGTGTCCACCGCGGCGAGCCAGTGCGCGACCTCGGGAGTGGGACGCGCGCCGGACCACGCGGACATGGGGGTGTGCGTGGCGAGGATCTCGTGCTCGACGCCGTCGTGCGCCACCATGGTGGAGTCGATGCCGAGAGGAGTAGCGCTGGCGAGGATCATGTGCGCCACGCCATCGTGCAGCACGTAGGAGGGGGTCGCGGTGCCGGTCGCGGTGCGGGTAGCGGTGCTGGTCGTGGTGGACATGGTAGAACGAGGAAGAAGAAGAATTGTGACAGAGTTCGGTTAGAAATTATTTTCATTACGTTGAAATCACTCCGTTGAAATCTTTAAGGTGAATAAACAATCATATTTTAGGGTTATCTACACTCGTCTATAGCACGCCGCCGGCGCCGTCGTCGCGCAGCGCGGCACTCGCAATCGACTCCTGCTCCTGGCGCTGCTTGCGCCTGTGCATCGTGTACGCGTACGCCGACATCATGATCGCGACGGACGCAGGCACAGCGTCCAGCTCCATCTCGCCAAACAGCACGCCGTACAGCATCCACGTCACCTCCACGTCGCACGGAAGCACGTACGATGGCTTCAGCTTGGCGGTCCCCAGCAGCAATACCACCATCCAATGCACGCCCGCCAGCGCGATGTCGTTGGCCAGCGAGCCCTTGCTACTGACGGTGGAGGAATACAGCGCCGCGAAGACCGCCAGGAGGAGCGACAGGTCAATGGCACTCGTGCGCGCGCGGATATCAGACAGTCGCGACATGCCAGGAATCGTTGTGCCGCGAGGGACAACTGGCACTAGAACAGCAGCGAGAGCAGGTGCACCGCAGAGTGCTCGTTCAGCAGCGTCGTGCCGTGCACCGCCACGGCGAGCCCACGGCACCAGGTAGACCCCGCGGTAAACAGCGCGGTGTGCCAGTTGGCGTAGTCCCACAGGCTCACACCGCATGACGTGCCGTGCAGGTGCACCACCGCGCCGTGCACAATGGCAGATGCTGCGTACGTCATGATGGGAAGCAGCACGCGGGCAAGCACGCGGCGACCACGCACCACAGGCACCGCCGCAGGCACCGCCGCAGGCACCGCCGCAGGCACCGCCGCAGGCACCGCCGCGGGCACCGCCGCAGGCACCGCCGCAGGCACCGCCGCGGGCACCGCCGCGGCCCTAGTGGCTCTAGTGGCTCTAGTGGCTCTAGCGGCTCTAGTGGCTCTAGTGCCCCTAGCGGCCCTGGGCGCCGGGCTCCGGCTGCGGGGCCGTACCATCATACAAACCTACGAGCTAGTTTAAATTCAAATATCACAATTTTTTCATGGTGGCCCTGCAGGCCCTTGGGGCGCGCTACATGGACGACCCGGCGCAGTTCAGCGCGATGTTGGAGGCACTCCTGCTTGTGGACGACCCGGATGCCATCGACCAGGACTGGCTCAACTGCCACTGGGACGACCCCCGCGCCATCAACCTGCTCGTCGACATCCACGACTTCTGGGGACGGTGCCCCCAGCCGCTGGGCACGTTCCTGCAGGACAGATGGGACAAGAACGACACCGCGTGGCACTTCTTTGTTGATAGTGATCTTATTGATGGCGACCCGGCGCTAGCGGCCCGCATCTACCAGCAGCTCGCGCGCGAGGGGCCCACGGACAAGGTGCTGGAGACCATGTACGGCCTGCAACACAGCCCAGAGAGCGACCACTACGCCGACATCATCATGCCGGGGATCATTAACCGCGCAGATGCGAGCCCGGACCTCTTGCGACTGTGGCACCGCTACGGACCGGTGGACGGGGTGGGCGACCGAGCCATCGGGGGGCTGCTGCGCGCGCTAGATTGTGCCCCGATGCGAGGCGACGCCGTGCGCGTCGTGCAGCGCCTGCAGATGATGCACCTGCCGCGACTGATAGGTGCACTCGTGCAACTGGCGGCGGCACCAACGGGGTGTGACAGCCGCCGCGCCCGGCGCATACTTGTGCGGGTCAGCGACACGCACCTCGGCGTGCGCATTGCCAAGGAGCTGCCCGGTGTGCCCTGGCACGCTTACATGGCGCGCTTCCACCACAGGACGCTCTGGCACATGCTGGACTACATGCTGGAGCAGCGCGAGGTGCCCACGATGCAGGCGCTGTGGCACACCTACATGGACATTGGCCTTGACGTCGGACTGTTCACGCGACTGGTCTGCCTCGGCGTGCAGGTGGAGGCGCCGACCGCGATTGGAACTGACCCGCCGGCGGGCGTGCACGCTGCCATCTACTACATGCACGTCAGGGGGGTGCCACCACCGGACATCAGCCTGTTCCACTGGGCGCACCGCGAGTGGCCCGCGGCGCTGCAGAATCTATCGAGGCACCCCGCCATCCGCCGCGAGCTCAACTGGGCGCGCCGCAGGGGGCTGCTCATGCCATTGGTCTGCGCGACGGGCGCCGCGACGGGCGCCGCGACGGGCGCCGCGACGGGCACGCTGGGGCGCCTACAGGACTGCGAGGCCATCTGGCCGGTGGTGATGGGGTTTATGTAGGGCACGGGGACTGCGCAGTAAAATACAACTATAACTAGGCATCAGCGGACACGGCGATATGGCCGACGAGGAAGAAGAAAGCAAAGTGCGCGAGGCGCCGGCACCCGCGCTGGCAGTTGCGCTGCGGGGGAACACGCCGACAGTGTATCTCGACGGTCAGCGCATAGGCGACGACGGCGCCACGCAGCTGGCCAACATGCTGCGGGAGAACGCGACGGTGACGACGATGTACCTCTGCGGCAACCAGATAGGCGACGAGGGCGCAAGCGCGCTGGCGGATGCGCTGCGGGAGAACGCGACGGTGACGACGATGGACCTCCGCCGCAACCGGATAGGCGACGAGGGCGCGCACTGGCTGGCGGAGGGGCTGAAGGCGAACGCGACGGTGACGGAGATGTACCTCAGCAGCAACCAGATAGGCTACGAGGGCGCGCACGCGCTGGCGGATGCGCTGCGGGAGAACGTGAAGGTGACGGAGATGTACCTCGGCGACAACCGGATAGGCGACGAGGGCGCGCACTGGCTGGCGGAGGGGCTGAAGGCGAACGCGACGGTGACGACGATGTGGCTCGACAACAACCGGATAGGCGACGATGGCGCGCGCGCGCTGGCGGAGGGGCTGAAGGCGAACGCGACGGTGACGGAGATGCACCTCGAAGGCAACCGGATAGGCGACGAGGGCGCAAGCGCGCTGGCGGATGGGCTGCGGGCGAACGCGACGGTGACGACGATGTACCTCTGGGGCAACCGGATAGGCGACGAGGGCGCAAGCGCGCTGGCGGATGCGCTGCGGGAGAACGCGACGGTGACGACGATGGAACTCGGCTTCAGCATCCTGATGAGCCCCAAGGCGAAGCAAGCCGTGGACGACCTCGTGGCGCAGAACAAGTCCGATCCCGTGGCGGCGGCGGCGCGCGCGGTCGTCGCTGTTGCTGCTACCCGGGGTGCCGCCGCCGCCGCCGCTCGGCGCGCGCGCGCCGCGAGGGCTACGGCCGGCGAGGCTGGCGCGGCCAGCGAGGAGGAAGAAGACGAAGACGAAAGCAAAGAGCCGCAGCTCCGCCCAGGGGCGCTAAGAGATGCGCTGTGGGGGGGGAACACGGCGACAGTGTATCTCGACGCTCAGGACATAGGCGACGCGGGCGCGCGCCCGCACGCGCCGCCGCAGCCGTACGGCTGGCAGCTCCGCCCGGGATACCGCCAGTGGCGATACACGGGCCGCTAGTACGCGTCCGCGTCGGGCTGCACTGCATCGGCCACCGACACGGGGGTCCGCGGCCCCACAATGTAGCTGAAGGAACTGCGGCACACGGGGCAGGAGTTCTCGACCATGGCCCACTGCAGCAGGCACTCCAGGTGGAACAGGTGCTCGCACAGCACAGGCCGCGCCGCGGGTGCGCCCGGGTGCTCGCCCAGGCAGATGGGGCACTCGCCGGCAGCGTGACGCCGCTGGCAAGCGCGCCGGGTCTCCATCTGCGGCTCCAGCGCCAAGGCAGCGGCTTGCTCCGCCGCCAGTGCCGCGCAGCGGGACCGCGTGCCAATCGGGCTGCGCGGCGCCGCTAGTGGGACACCGTACCGACACTGCCCGTTCCCCATGTAATATAAATAAAGAAATGGATACCTTTACCTGGGACGTCACGTGCAGCGGGGGGCACACCATCGTCTACAAGCAGCTCAGCAAGATGGGAGTGCGCACGCGCAAAGATGCAAGGGTCGCCGCCGCACGGGACGCGGAACTCACCAGGGCCCAGACCGAGCCGCACGTCTGCGTCATCGACGTGGCAGGGATCAAGCTCAGCCCCAAGGTCTACGTGTACTGCAAGTGCATGCTGCGCGAGAACCCGCCACGGCCGCTGCACACCTACGTTGTCAACGCGCCGACGTGGGCCACCAAAGTGTACAACGTCATCAGCAAGCTGCTGGCGCCAGAGGACGTGGCCACCGCATCGCTGCACGCAGGGCCCTTTAGCGAGGCGCTATTGGGGTAGTATGGGCCAGCGCAGCAGCGTGCCGCGCGATGTCCGCCGGCGGTTCAAGCCGCTCTTTAGGATGATTGACCGCACGTACGGCTCAGGCTGCGTGTCCAGCACGGCGCTCCTGCTCATGGGCCGCGCGAGCATCGCACTGGGACCGCTCACGCTCGTGCAGCAGCGGGCCTGCGTCAGCGTCGCCATGAAGTTCGTCGAGGACGATCCATGCGGCATGGTACACGTCTTCCCCGACACCGATATCGATGCACTGCGTCAGGCAGAGTGGAGCGTGCTGCATGCCGTCGACTTTAAACTAACTGGGCCTGCTATTGCGGCTTGACCTTCGCGGTCTTGGGCTTGGTGGGCTTGCACGATTGCATCGCTAAGTGAGTATCGGTGTTTATATACATGGCAGGTGCCGGGCCTAGCACTCAAACGCGGCCGTGTTGGTGCTGCCCGCCTTCTTCTTGTACGGCCCGCGCTTCTTAAAGCGCTTGCTCGCATCGTAGGTGCTGCCCGCCTTCTTCGTGTACGGCCCGCGCGTCAAGGGGCGCGTGCTCGCATCGTAGGTGCTGCCCGCCTTCTTCTTGTACGGCCCGCGCGTCTTGGGGCGCGTGCTCGCATCGTAGGCGCGGCGCACCCGCTTCGGCCCCTCGTCGCCGAAGTCCTCGTCGTGAGCAGGCACCGGATCATCAAACCCCGCGCCGCCCTCGACCGGAACGCAGAAGTGCGTGCTGTCGGCAATCGCCAGCCGGCCAATGCCGCGGGCGAACCACTCCGCCTCCTGACCGTGGGGAAACAGCGGCGGCGGCGCCATCAGCGGGGCCAGCAGCGCCAGCGGCGCCAGCTGAGCCGGCGCGGGATCGAACGGGTTCTGCGCGATGGCGTCGTCCACGGCACGCATCGCCTCGCGGCTCATCGGGTTGCGGTTCAGGTCCATCATCGTCACCGTGTCGTTGTCCTTCAGCCCGTCCGCCAGCGCGTGCGCGCCCACCGTGCTGATCTCGTTGCGCTGCAGGATCACCGTCGTCACCGTGTCGTTCTCGCGCAGCAGGGCGGCCAGCGCGCGCGCGCCCACGTCGCCAATCTTGTTGCCGTGAAGCCACATCGTCGTCACCGTCGTGTTGCGCCGCAGGCTGTTGGCCAGGCGCGTGACGCCGACGTCGCCGATGTCAAGGAAGCTCAGCCACACGGCCGTCGCCCCCGCCGCCGCCTGCGCGATCACCTCGCTCACCCGACGATCAGCGCGCACGGACGCGGTCAGCGGCGCCAGCGTCGCCAGCGTCGCAAAAGGCACCGGCGGCGCAGCCGGCACAGGCGCGACGTCGGCGAAGAGGGGATGCTGCACGAAGTCCGCCGGCAGGAACGGGGTCACCGCGGGAAGGCCAGGGTCGTGGGTGAAGTCGATGCGCGCGGTAGTCGGCGGCGCGGCGGCGGCGTCGTCAAGGTCCGGAGGGGTCCAGGTCACCTCGATGACCAGGGCAGGCGCGGCGGCCGCGCCCAGCGACTGGAGAGAGCATGGGGGCGCGGCGGCCGCGCCGGCGGGCGTGAGGGAGTAGGTGCGGGAAGCCATGGTAGAAGAAATTGTGCAGTTAGAAATTCCGTTTAATCTTTTTAAGTGAATATACAGTCGTATCTCGATTATTATTATCAACGGAATGTCTAACTGCACAATTTTCCCCATCCATCCACCATGGCGGAACTCAATGCGACGCGCGATACCCTCGCTGCCATCAGCGCCCTGTACAAGCACGACCACACGCGGGCGCCCGAGCTGCTTGCGGCCATCAAGGCCGCGCAGAAAGCGCACTCGCCCGGCCCGGGGCCTTTCGACATCGACCAGGAGCTGCTCAACATCCACTGGGAGCACGACGACGCCTTCGCCATGCTGACGGAGATCAACGACGACTACCACTGCGCCCCCACGCCGCGTGAGCGCTTTCTCCAGGACTGCTGGGACCGCGAGCGCGTGGGCTGGCACCACTTCATCCCCTACGCGATGCCGTACGACCTCGAGAAGCGGATGTACGACCAGTTCGAGCGCGAGGGGGCGACCTACGAGGTGCTCGAGAGCGTCTACTGGCTGAACCGCCGCGGAGGGCACGACGACAATGTCTACCGCCTCATCAAGCTCGGCATGCTGGCGCCCGCGCCGTGCCTCTACGCCACGCGGCTGTGGTCCCGCTACCAGCCTCTGCCGGACCCTTCCACGGCGGTCCTGCGCGCGCTCGAGGGCATGCTGGGCACCGACCGGACCGCGCTGCGCATCGCCGAGAACCTGGAGGAAGCACAGCTGGTGGGGATGCTGCCCACGCTGGCCGCGCTGGCGCCGACGCGCGCGCGCGCGGCTAACATCATCCTGGAGATGGGCAAGCAGAAGGAGTACACCGCGCGCGTGGCCGACGCTGTGCGCCCTCACGGCTTCCACGACTACCTGCTCACCGGGCACCGCCACCTGCTCTACAACCTGATGGACATGCTCAAGGACAACGACTGCCACGCTGTGCTGTACCGCCTGTACTCGGAGTACGGCGACGAAGCCGTGCGGCACGGTGTCTTCACGTGCATCATGGAGATGGAGGGCGCCGGGATTGCCCTGCGGTGCGGGATCTTTAACCCGAGCTGCGGGATCTACAACCCGACGGGCATGCACCGCGCCGTGCACTACATGTACTTCCGCGGACAGGTGCCGGCGTTCGACATCTACTTCCACCAGGCCCTGCGCGAGCACCCCGACGCCGTCGCCCACATCGCCAAGCGCGCGCCGCTCATTCACGCGGCGGTGCGCTGGGCCAACGCGAAGCTGCTGGCCTGCTGCCTGGCGCGCAGCGAGCGTCCCGCCAAGCGCACCAAGCGCTGCGGCGACGACGACATCCTCGTGACCATGCAGCGCTACCACGGGGCGTGGGAAGGCGTCCTGAGCTTCCTGTACTAATCGCACCCACCGCTGCCATGTATCGTCAACCAGTCTGGCAAGTAGTGCCTTTGCTGCGGGCTGCTGCTGCTGTGGCGGCTGGGCAGCGCGGTGCACACTCCTAATAACAACACCAGTCCTAACACGATCCACACCAGTGTGCGCGTCGACACGTCCTCCTCGGCCGACTCGATGTCCGGCAGCACGCCGCCGCCGTGCTCAGCCCGGTGCGTATGAGCATAGTGATGGCCGTGCAACCCTAGCACGATCCGCCCGTCGGGATCCAGCGTGACCTGGATCACCTGTGCCGCCGCGCTGCCTGTAAAATTGAAGGTCAGTGCCTTCGGGCTCGGGCTCGGCGCAGGGTGGTGCGCGATGGAGATGGAGCACATCATTGCCACTAGCAGCGGCCGGAAGATAGTCATGTCAGCCACGCGCCAAAGCAGTGTAAATACTATGAAGCATACACTAGTGCCCATCACCTATTAAGCACGTCGTGCAGTGGCGTGAAGATATGCACGCCCGATGGCTTCCTGTACTCATCGCGTGTATGCACGCGGCCACCGCGACGACCACGGCGGCGCCGCCGGATCCGTGTACGCTAAAAGCAGACGGGGTTACGCGCGTGGAGGATGTAGGGACTTGTCATGGTACAACGCACGCGCCCGGAACCGTGTGTGCGTTTTACCCAACGCACGCGCCGCCGTCCGTACACGGCGAGACGTGTGGACAGTGGAACTGCGATATGATATGTGTTACGAACAGCACCACGACCACTGCGGCAGGTACCACCACGACCACTGCGGCGCCCACGACCACCACGACCACTGCGGCGCCCACGACCACCACGACCACTGC
>Ga0209090_10000051_pt1 | contig 70350 bp, 61 predicted proteins | sample ArcticOcean_MG_C_9_FD_187432 | JGI IMG/M metagenome (GOLD analysis project Ga0209090, IMG submission 187432) | Marine microbial communities from western Arctic Ocean - ArcticOcean_MG_CB2_152 (SPAdes) (version 2) | ecosystem: Environmental > Aquatic > Marine > Oceanic | place: Arctic Ocean... | reverse complement strand
GTATTAAGGTGCCTAACTTGTGTTTAACTTGAATACCAAAATGTTCACACAAAGCCTGATAAATCATATAGGTACCACGCATTTTTCCTTCTAAAGAATGGCCTGCTATATGCGGTGTCACACAATGGGAATAGTCAAATAAACTTTTGTCTATGTGAGGTTCGTGATGCCAAACATCCAAAAATAAATGTAAATCATGCAGCTGTTGCTGACGTACCAAAAGCGCCTGCTGATCAACCACTTCACCTCGTCCAGCGCTAATCAATACGGTTCCTTTAGCTAAATTTTTGATGCGTTCTTGGTGCAGCAAGTTTGCTGTGGCATGCACACCCGTTTTAGTCAGTGGCGTATGCAAACACACAATTTGGCATCGACCTAGCAACTCATCTAACTCAACAAAACCTTGGTGCCCTGCATCCACTTTGGGGGGATCACATTGAAGTATGCTAAAACCTGCCTTTTGTAAACGCTCAGCCAAACGGCTACCCACATTACCCGCCCCCACAATGCCAATCGTTTGTTGTCGAGGATCAATGCCAAGAGTTTGCCAAGCATGGTTAATACAAGCGATCACATAGTCCCCAACTCCAGCTGCATTGCAGCCAGGCGCATTGCGCCACACAATATTGTTAGCGTCCATATAGTCTATGGCTAGGTGGTCTGTGCCTATGGTACAAGTACCCACAAACTTAACCTTGCTATGCTCTAATAAAGCGGGGGTCACTTTGGCCGTTGAGCGCAAAACCAATGCATCGGCTTGGGCTACTTGCAGGGCACTAATTGAACGGCCGTTGATCCTTGTAATGTGGGCTATGTCGCCAAATAATTCATCAAGTAACAAAATATTTTCATCAGCTACTAAGTTGATTTTATTCATTAATTCAGTCCTAGTTGGGCAGCAAGACACGCAGGCTTTGGTCTTGCAAAGCGCTCGCATGCCACTGGTTCAGGTTTATGATGCTGCCATCAGTGTCCATCGCTGGATAATCTATCTTAAGACGATGGCAAAAGTCTGCTACTTTTGGGTGGCTCCAACGAAACAGGGTTTGATCATATTCTTTGCCTACCAATTGTGGAATTTCATAGTGACCATTTAACTCGCGCTGACGCTGAACCTCAAGCAAGATAATGGCGGCGGCTGCCGAAACATTAAACGATTGCACCATGCCAAGCATGGGGATCACAACTTGATGATCAGAAGCTTTCACGGCTGCGGGGCTTACACCATGCATTTCTGCACCCAATATTAAAGCTGTAGGCTGGGTGTAATCCAATGTGCGGTAATCAACAGCTTGATCACTAAAGTGGGCTGAAACTATCTGCATGCCCTTTTTCCTAGCCGTGTTCAGCGCACTGTCAATATGCTCATGGGCCACTACATTGACCCATTGTTGACTACCTAGGGCAGTGCCCTTGTGGGCCCCAGCCTTTCCCTTTGCTGCGACCACATGGGCATTGTGAATACCCACTGCATCACAGGTGCGCACGAGCGCTGCAATATTTTGAGCTTTATTCACTTGATCCGTAATGATGGTCAAATCTAGCTGACGGGAGGCTAACGTGGCTTTATATTTTGCCAAACGAGCAGGGGTCATAGTTTTCCAACAAAAGGGTTATTTATAAGCTGCCAATGATACCAATTTATTGCTTAGATTTGTTACACTGCGAACACCATAAAGGTTTATCTTACGATTCACTACCCAATCAATGACACAAAACGACGCACGACCTATTATTGCTTACCAAGGCCATCAAGGTGCTTATTCACACTTATCTTGCCAGCGGGTGTTTCCCAACTACATAGCCAAAGCCTGCATGACCTTTAGCGACGCAATGGCCATGGTAGAGCGAGGCGCTGCTCAGATTGCCATGATCCCTGTTGAAAACTCTACCGCAGGCCGTGTGGAGGAAATTTATCGCCAATTACCCCACACATCCTTGTACATTATTGGTGAGCATTACGAACCCGTTAATCATTGTTTGGTAGCTTTTAAAAACACGTCCTTAGAGCAGATAAAAACGGTGGGGTCGCACCCGCAAGCTTTAGCTCAATGTGGCAAACGCCTGACCCAGCTTGGCATACTCCCCATAGCCACATTAGACACTGCCGGGGCTGCCCTTGAAGTCAGTCAAAAAGGTGACCCTAGCCATGGTGCTATTGCATCTAGCTTAGCTGCAGAACTTTATAATTTAGACATTTTGCAGGAATATTTCCAAGATGTTAAAGGCAACACCACCCGATTTCTAATATTATCGCGTGAACATACGATTCCTAAACAAGTGATGCACCAAAAATACATCACTTCGTTTTTGTTCACGGTACGCAATATGCCATCGGCTTTATACAAAGCCATGGGAGGCTTAGCCACTAACAATGTCAATCTAATCAAGCTAGAAAGCTACACCCCAGATGGACGCATGGTAGCCACGCAATTTCATATCGATGCTGAAGCTCACCCCAACGATGCCAACATGATTCTAGCCATGGATGAACTGGCCTATTTTGCCAAGGACATTCGCATGCTCGGCACTTACGCTGCCAGTGATTATCGTTACCTTGATGTTGAACTTCGCTAACCAAGGCTCGTTGATACCTAATCCATAAGTTTGGCAGCTATTGACACCCAACTATCCAATACCAGGAACCCAACCTATGTCCCAATCAATGAAAGTACTTTATGCACTAGGCCTTATTCTGCTTTTTGTTGCAGGTCTAATGCTAGCCAAATATAACCCTTGGACAGAGCAAAATAACGCAAATTTAGGTTATGCAAATTTAGGTGGGGATTTTGTTTTAGAAAGTAGTACTGGACCGGTCAAGCTGCAAGATTTTCGCGGCCAGATGGTGCTCATGTATTTTGGCTTTACTTCATGTCCAGAGGTATGCCCCACTGCCTTGTCTTCTATGGCGGCTAGCATGCGTCAGTTAACACCCAGTCAAGAAGCTCAAATCCAACCTTTGTTTGTTAGTGTCGATCCAGAACGAGATAGCCTAGATAACTTAGCGAAATATAGTCGTTACTTTCACCCGCGCATGCTTGGTCTTACGGGGGACATCAAAACCCTTGATCAGTTAGTAAAAAACTACGCCGCATATTACAGTTACATCCCCTTAGAAAACTCAGCCTTAACCTACACCGTTGATCACACATCCCGCATCTATTTTATTGGCCGCGAAGGTGAACTAATCAGCACCATCGCCCACAACACATCAGTGGATGATATTGCAGCCTTAGTCAAGCAACATTTCTAAGCTGTTTTCTTTTCTAAGCTGTTTTCTTTTCTAAGCTGTTTTCTTTTCTAAGCTGCTTTCTTTAACGCGATAGGCTCAAGTAATGGTAGGCCTTTCGAACTTAACCTCTTCGTCAGGCCAATATAGGTGTTCAAACAACACCTGCCCACCATAGGTTTGTTTTAACTGCGCTAACCATAATGCGGCTTGGGGCGGCAAGCCATGGCTAAAAAAAGATCGGGCCTGACTTGACACGGCCAACCGAAAGGCTAAGTCATCGGCTGTTCCAGCTGTGAGGTTGTCGGCGCTGGCCACAAAAACTTGTCTACTAGCCAAACTGAATAACCACTCCAGTGCCTGGGGTTTGATTTCTACTTTTTCAAATTCTTTTTGCTGTTGCTTGCTGCGGCCATCTGGCTGATACCAATAGCCAAAGTCTTCAAGCAAGCGCCGGGCATCTCCAGCAACACACCAATGGGATATTTCATGTAACGCACTGGCAAAATGACCATGAGCGAAGACAATTTGATGATGGGCTCGATGGCGATTGGCCGGTTCATAAACAGGCTGATCTAGCTCACCTTGTCGGCCATCACATACAGCACACACTAGCTGCGTATTGTATGATGCTGTGAACAAATCATTAAATAGATCAATAACCTTTTGACACTGACATGGGCTGGATTTGGGCATGAGTTAAGCGTGGCCGAAGACATAGAAAAGCGGTATTATAGCCCATCTTTTTTTCCGCCAAAACTTTGGTTTTTTTAATGCCCCAGTCAATGAGTCACACCTATAGTTTAGCAGCCATGGGCCAAGAATTACGCCAATTCTTGCGTCTGGGTACTCCCATCCTTATAGCTGAAGTACTGCATATGAGTGCCAGTTTTGTTGATACAGTCATGGCAGGTCGCTATAGTTCAGCCGACTTAGCGGCTGTGGCAGTCGGCTCAAGCATGTTATTTCCTGTGTTGATTTTAATGATGGGGGTTATTATGGCTACAACCCCTACAGTTGCTCAGTATTTTGGTGCCAAAAAAATTACTTTAATCGGTCCTTTTGTACAGCAATCCTTGTGGCTGGCTACTATTTTAGGCTGTTTGGCAGTGGGATTATTATATGCTTTAGACCCATTATTTGATTGGCTAGACATCCAAGACCCCATCAAAGGTATCGGCTTAGATTATTTACATGCAGCGGCCCTAAGCTTGCCTGCTGTGGCCATTATGCAAAGTTTACGCAGTTTTAGTGAAGGTTTAGGTATTACTAAGCCGATGGTGTATTTTAGTTTGTTAGGCTTATTGATCAATATCCCTATGAACTATATTTTTATCTATGGAAAGTTTGGTGTGCCCGAAATGGGAGGGGTTGGATGTGGCTGGGCCACTGCTTTAAGCATGTGGGCCAGCGTTATTGGCATGGCTATTTATGTATATGCCAAACCTGTTTATCACCAGTGTGCCATGTTCACTCAATTCGATTGGCCACAACTGAAAACCCAAATGAGTATTTTAAAGGTGGGATTACCTATTGGGTTTTCTATTTTTATTGAAGCCACCATGTTCGCTATAGTCGCACTATTATTAGCGCCTTTAGGCGCTGACATTGTCGCTGCACATCAGCTCGTCCTCAACTTTGCAAGTATATGTTTTATTCTGCCACTCAGTATTGGTATGGCACTGACAATACGTGTAGGCCATGGTATCGGTGGCAACCTACCCGACCAGGTAAAACGTTCCGTGTTAGTTGGATTTAGCCTAGCCTTAGGCCTATCAAGTCTCACTTGTTTGGTGATGCTCATACTGCCCATCACTTTAGCGAGTATTTATACCACTGAGCCTTTGGTGCTCGACATCGCTGCGAGCTTATTTATTTTTGCTGCTTTATTTCAATTTTCTGATGCTTTTCAGATTGCAGCCAATGGCGCATTGCGTGGTTTTAAAGACACCGCCAAACCGTTACTACTTATTTTTATCTCATACTGGCTCATTGGCTTACCCTTAGGTTATTTATTGGGGATGACAGATCTAATTTACCCCATAATGGGTGCTGCTGGCTTTTGGATTGGTATTATTTTTGGCCTCAGTATAGCAGCCGTTCTATTATGTCTGCGTCTTTGGCGAGTGCTGCGTAAACCATTTCCGCAACCACACTAGGTTGAATTATCAGTGCGCGCCACTATATAACTTAGACAGATTTTAAAAGTAACCCTTAGCAAGCATAATGCTACTGAGTTTTAGTGAAAAACCACGTATCATAGCTGCTACTAAACTAATGAAGAGACGACCATGAGCGAACTAACTCACGCTGTAACAGATGCCACCTTTGACCTAGATGTAGCCAATGCCGATGTCCCAGTATTACTCGACTTTTGGGCACCTTGGTGTGGCCCATGCAAAATGATTGCGCCCATTTTAGAAGACGTTGCCGCCGAGTTTGAAGGCAGTGTTAAGGTTTGCAAGATCAATGTTGACGAAAATAGTGAGATCGCTGCGCGTTTTGGTGTGCGTGGCATCCCTACTTTGATGTTGTTTAACAACGGTGAGGTTGCAGGCACTAAAGTTGGTGCTTTAGCAAAATCTGATTTGCTAGCATTTATTTCTGATAACACTTAAGCAGTTTATCTGCGGTATAAAAAAACCGAGCCATGCTCGGTTTTTTTAATGCTGATGAAAGCCTGTGGAAAGCTAGCTATGTATTGCTATTCTTTTTCAGCAATAATTCTAATTTACTGGCCATTCGCTGTCCTTCATTCAAGCCATCAAATGGGCTAGGCGCTTTTTCAATTTTGGCCTCAGGCTTAGGCGCTTTTGGTTTCACATTTTGCTTGGGCCTTGTGGCAGCCTGATCTGGGCGCTTTTTAACGCTGTGTCTTGGCTTGCGGGGCGCTGGTAACTTAGTTAATGCATGTGCTGCTTCATCCGCAGTCACGGCGCCGTCTGCTTCACCTAATAAGTTAATGCGCGGTGCACCATCAGTTTGAGATTTTAAATAACCAAAAGCACGCACATAACTTGCCAAGCCTCGTTTAATCTTGGTCTGGCTTAACTTCGCATCAGCAATTAACTCTTCCTGAATACCAATTTTAAGGGGCCTAGGTTTCGCAAAAGAGAATGTCTGCGGGTATGTTTCGCATATCAACTCAACCGCTGCTCGATTGGCCGCCCGACTTTTGGCTTTTTTACGTTCCGCCGCACTTATCTCAGGTGCAGTGACTGCTGGAGCAATCGCTTCAGGGGCCTCTGATTCAGTAGAAATTGATACAACTTCCTTAGGCTCTGCCACTGTTGAGTTCACAGTTTCTGAAGATTCGGTCATTGCGGGGGTAGCAGATGCTTTTGTATTCGGTAGTTCGCTAGTGCTGGTCATATAGTCTTGCATTCAATTTTTGGTAAACGTCTGGCTTCAGATTTCTCAAGTTGCTGCTCAAGTTAATGCTCTCATGTTAGAGCTCCTACTACTGATGTACTTGCTGCAGAAATCTTTGCTAATTCTTTGCTAATTCTTTATTACACCATGAAAACGATTCTATGAAAGCCTGTCATTTACCCCGATGACCCATTGTTACCTTCACTTGGGCTTAGTAACTGGGCTTAGTAACTGGGTTTAGTAACTAGGTTTAGTAACTGGGATTCGTCAATGACATTTTTTATGGTTAAACATGAGTCTTTTCATTACGTTGAACATTGTACCTATTGATTGGCAGAAGGGCCATATATTTGAGCATTTTACCCAAACTTACGCCAATGGCTTGCAGACACCAGTTATTTTTGCCTATACTCTTAACACCTAAGTTAAACATTGTCGTACCCTTTTCTTCGTCATAGTCAGTTTTCTTAGAGGATATTGTGATGTCCACTGTCAGCCCCTCCGCCAAGGTCATAGACCTTTTTAGCGGCCAAGAATATCAAACTCAACATCATCCAAAGGTGGTGCGTCTAGCACCAGAGCTAGATGGCTTTGAGGTGCTTTACTCCAATCAACATGGCCACCCAAAGGTGGGACAAGAATTATTTTCAGTGAATATCTTATTCTGGGCTTTATTGGATAATGGTGCTTTTGTCGGCATGATCCCTTGGTTTGATGAGCTCATTATTTGCACTGATCTAAACTGCCCTAGCAAAGGTTTTTTCCAGGGATACTATGATCCTGGACTCGATCAAATTATCCCACAAGTCCCAGACCACAAATGTATTGAGTTAATTACGGCAGCAGATTACTTTGATTTTGAAGTGGACGATACGTTATTTGTGGTGCAAGAGCTGGCCGACACCTGTGGCAGCCACGCAGTCTTCACCGCTGATAATTTTGATAACTTTTCAATGACAGAAGTATTTAGCTGGCGTTTGTACAGTGATGGCTGCATTCAAGCGCAAATGATTGACCATGAGCAGGTCACCCATTGGCCCGTGCTCATTGGTGACAGTTGTTTAGTGGCCTGTGATGAGGTCCCAGACTTTGTGAACTTTTTTCAGTACCGCGTGGCTATTAATATTAAAGAAAAAGATGCAGATACAATGGCTGTCTTAGAACAGCTCAAGTCAGACCTCTAATCAACTATGGACTGCGTGCGTAATTAGCACTCCTCCATGGACTCTCTAGTGGAGGTTTGTAGGCTTTGCATGGCCTTGAGCCAACTTGAGACTGGCCAGTGATCTGGGTTGCTTAGATCGTCTTCTGAGTGGCTTATAATGAGCTGACCAGCTTGTGTTTGTGGCTTCGTGATCACGCTAAAATCAGATTCACCCTGCAATTGAATCCAAGCCGACCAATCGCCTTTTTGCAGCAACAATAATATATGCTGCGCCTCTGGAGATAGAAACTCTTGTTGGACTAACAGATTTTCAATCTCGACCCAAGTGAGCCTAGAAATATCATCGAACCGGGTATTAGCCAGCTGTTTCAGAATGGCTTGAGTCAAGTGTTTTGCAGCAGCTAACAAATGATCAATAATGGCATACTGATAGGCCATTCTCTGGGGCCTTTGGCGCCAGTATTGGGGATCATCCATATCACCATAGTTTGCCAATAAGTCATCCCACAAGCTCTTACTAAACGCCAGCCGATGCTGACTGGCTTTTAACCATGGGTCTTGAACAGCCATGCTATTTTTTAGCTGCTACTTTTTTAGGTGCTTTCTTTACAACTTTTTTTGCCGTTTTTTTAGCGGCTACTTTTTTGGCTGGTACTTCTTCCATCCATTTACCACTCACATACATTGCCCGCCAGCCAGAAGCTTTTTTGTCAACTTCAGACATGACATATTGCTCCTTGGTTTTGCGGCTATACCGAACAATAGAAGGGTTGCCTAAATGGTCCTTGACTGGAGCTGAAAGTAAAAAGCTGTATTTTGGGTCTAACACTGCCTTATAGGGAAGAATTTCAGCAACTAATGGCGCGCGAGTTTCACGATTTTTAGGAAACTTACTGGCCGCCAGAAATAATCCTGCAGCGCCATCACGTAAAATATAATGATCATCCACTTTTTCACATGCTAATTCAGGCATCGGAATGGGATCCATTTTTGGCGGTGCCGCTTCACCACTGCGCAATAGTTTGCGGGTGTTTTTACATTCGCCATTGGAACAATCAAAGTATTTGCCAAAACGCCCTGTTTTCAGGTGCATGTCTGCTTCACATTTGTCACACTGAATTAGCGGGCCATCATAGCCTTTGATACGGTACTCTCCGGCTTCAATTTCAAAGCCACTGCAATCTGGATTGTTACCACACACATGCAGTTTGCGCTTGGCATCAATTAAGTAGCCATCCATTGCAGTATCACAAACTTTACAGCGATGTTTTTTAATGAGTAAACGTGATTCTGCTTCATCATCAGCATCCACAGCCACCACTTCATCACCTGATACCAAATTTATGGTTTCTTTGCAGCGTTCTTTAGGTGGCAATGCATACCCTGAACAGCCTAAAAATACGCCAGTCGATGCGGTGCGAATATTCATTGCTTTGCTGCAACTAGGGCACTTTATATCAGTTAGGGTGGGCGTGTTGGCACGCATACCATCTTCTGCTTCAGCAATACTCAATTTGCGGGTAAAGGCCTTATAAAATACATTTAGCAGGCGCTTCCACTCCGTTTCACCACGAGCCACGCTGTCTAACCGCTTTTCCATGGTGGCAGTGAATGAGTAGTCCATCAAATCTGAAAAGTTTTCTTGTAATCGGTCCGTCACAATATCACCCATCTTTTCTGCATAGAAACGGCGATTTTGAACCATGACATAACCACGGTCCTGGATGGTTGAAATGATACTTGCATAGGTCGATGGGCGGCCAATGCCCTGCTTCTCGAGCTCTTTAACCAAGCTAGCCTCAGAGAAACGTGGCGCAGATTTGGTAAAGTGCTGGCTAGGTGTTAGCTGTTTGAGGGTAAGTAGGTCCCCTTGATTCACATCAGGTAAGATTAAATCTTCATCTTTTTTGCTGACACTCGGTTGCACTCTGGAATAACCATCAAAGCGCATAATACGACCACGGGTGCGCAGACTAAAGTCACCAGCTTCGACCACGATGGTGGTACTGGTGAATTGGGCAGGTAGCATTTGGCATGCCACAAATTGGCGCCAGATAAGCTCGTACAGGCGCTCTGAGTCGCGCTCCATATTACTTAACTGTGTGGCTTTCATTGCCACTTCCGAGGGGCGTATGGCCTCGTGGGCCTCTTGTGCACCGTCTTTACTCGAGTAGGTGATAGGATGTGCGGGGATGTATTCTTTGCCGTAACTCTTAACGATAAAGTCTCGGCATTTTCCCACGGCATCTTTGCTCAAGTTAGTTGAGTCAGTGCGCATGTAGGTAATGTAACCTGCTTCATAAAGCCTTTGGGCCAACATCATGGTCTTTTTCACACCAAAACCTAGGCGCGTACTGGCTGCTTGCTGCAAGGTCGAAGTAATATAGGGGGCTGAAGGCTTACTTGATGTCGCCTTGTCCTGACGCTGCTGCACGACAAAGGTTTGTTTTTCTAGCAAAGCCACAGCAGCATCACTTTGCTGTTGATTAACCGGTTTGTATTCGTCACCTTGCTGTTTATGCACTTGCAGCATCAAGGGCTTATTATCGCTGCTAATGGCATCAGCTTTAAGTTCCCAGTATTCATCGGGCACAAAAGCGCGTATCACTCGTTCCCGTTCCACCACTAGTTTTACCGCCACCGATTGCACTCTGCCTGCAGATAAGCCACGGGCAAGTTTAGCCCATAGCAAAGGTGACACCATAAAGCCCACAACTCGATCCAAAAAACGTCGCGCTTGTTGGGCGTTGACGTGATCCATATCTAATTTCCCAGGATCAGCAAAAGCCGCCTGAATCGCAGTTTTAGTAATCTCGTTAAATACAACCCGCTGATAACGACTTTGATCGCCACCAATGGCTTCACGCAAATGCCAAGCGATGGCCTCACCTTCTCTATCCAAATCCGTTGCCAGATAAATAGTGTCAGCATCTTTGGCCAAACGACGCAATTCTTCGACTACTTTTTCTTTACCCGGTAGAATTTGATAATCAGCCCGCCAATCGTTTTCGGGGTCAATACCCATGCGCCTGACCAGTTGCTGTCGACCTCTGGCTTGTTTATAAATGACTTTGTCATCAGGCTCCATTTTACGAACTTTGGCAGCTTCTAGGGCTCGTGCCTTTGGGTCTGCGCTGCCTGGAGGGGACTTAGTGGGTAAGTCGCGTATATGCCCAACACTCGACTTTACAATAAAATCTGCACCAAGATATTTATTGATCGTTTTGGCTTTAGCGGGTGATTCTACGATAACGAGGGACTTACCCATGCAGTTTGATTCCAATAATTACGTATTCACCGCATCCATCGCGGTAGTGTTAAGGCGCCTAAGTTTAGGCACATATCTGAGAAGGTCAAGCATTTGTTCAACAACCTATTCTTTAAAATTCCATTTTTCGCAGTAAAAAGCAAGCTAAATTGCAACCCATAATCACAAAAGACTGCATTAGCAGTCTTTTGAATTTATTAAGGTTTATAGAAATGCGCTTTAAAGTCGTTCAAATATGGTTGCAATACCTTGGCCCATACCGATGCACATAGTGGCTAAACCAAATTGAGCATCTTGTTTTTTCATACGAGTTAAGCAGCTCACAGAAATTCGGGTTCCTGAGCAACCTAAAGGGTGTCCTAAGGCTATGGCACCCCCATGTAAATTGACCTTTTCATCCATTTTATCAATTAACTTAAGATCTTTTAACACGGGCAAAGCCTGTGCAGCAAAAGCTTCGTTAAGTTCTACAACATCAATATCCTCTATACCCAGACCAGCGCGTTTTAACACTTTTTTAGTAGCAGGCACAGGACCATAACCCATAACTGAAGGGTCACACCCTGCCACGGCCATGGCTTTAATGCGTACTAGCGGTTTAAGACCCAACGCCATAGCCTTAGCACCTGACATTAACAACATAGCCGAAGCGCCATCAGCAAGAGCCGAAGACGTGGCCGCCGTCACAGTGCCATGTTTAGGGTCAAATACAGGGCGTAAGTTAGCTAAAGACTGTAGATTAGTATCTGGACGAATAACTTCATCTCGACACACTTTAATCAGCCGACCGGTCCCATCATGACCTTCTATGGGGATAATTTCACCGTCAAAGTCACCATTTTCGGCAGCAGCATGAGCTAATCTGTGCGATCGGACCGCAAATTCGTCTTGCATCTCCCGACTAATACCATGCACTTTACCCAATAACTCTGCCGTTAGGCCCATCATCATGGCCGCTTTTGCAACATGCTTACTGCCCGCAGGATTGATGTCCACACCATGATCCATGGCCACGTGACCCATGTGCTCTACGCCACCAACAACGAAAAAATCCCCATTATCGGTCGCAATAGCCTGCGCTGCTGTGTGCAATGCAGCCATAGAAGAACCACACAAACGGTTCACTGTTTGTGCTGCAACAGTATGCGGAATAACACTTAACAAAGCCGCATTTCTGGCCACGTTGAAACCTTGTTCCAGAGTTTGGTTGACACAGCCCCAGATAACATCTTCCACTTGGGCTGGGTTAAGTTCTGGATTCCGGGCAAAGAGACCATCAATCACTGCTGCAGATAAGTTTTCTGCACGCACATTTCTAAAGGCACCACCTTTGCAGCGGCCCATGGCAGAACGAGCCCCATCGACTACCACAATGTCATTGGCTTGTAATTGCATGTTTTTCTCCGAATTTAGTTAGCAGGTTGCAACTTGCCATAGAAAGTTTCACCTTGAGCGGCCATGGTGCGCATTTGCGCAGGCACTAGATAGAGTGGACTCACACTCGCTAAGACATCCGCCTTTTCACAAAAGGTTTGCAAGCCAATGGTGTCCATGTATTTTAAGGCGCCACCAAGAAAGGGTGGAAATCCAATACCATAAATTAAAGCCAAGTCAGCTTCTGCAGGTGTGGCAATAATATTTTCTTCTAAGCAACGAGCAACTTCTAAGCATAAAGGAATCATCATATAGTCGATAATTTGCTCATCGCTTAGGGTCACTGCATTAGTGCAAAGACCTGCTAGTTTGGCACTCAAAGATTCGTCCAATTGTTTTTGTAAACGCCCTTTTTTATCTTTTTCATAGGTATAAAAACCCAATTTATTTTTCTGACCATAACGTTGTTCTTTAAACATTAAATCTACAGCCGCCTCACCCTGCCCAGCCATTCGATCTGGGAAGCCCTCTGCCATGACAGCTTGGCAATGATGCGCTGTATCAATGCCCACCACATCGAGCAAATAGGCAGGGCCCATAGGCCAGCCAAACCGTTCCATAAGCTTATCAATGTGAACAAAATCAATGCCCTGCTCTAATAAAATGCCAAAGCCGCCAAAGTAGGGAAACAACACGCGATTAACAAAGAAGCCAGGGCAGTCATTGACCACAATGGGCTTTTTCCCAATGGCGTTGGCGTAGGCCACTGTGGTAGCAATAGTTTCATCGCTTGTCTTGGTTCCACGAATGACTTCAACTAAGGGCATTTTATGAACTGGATTAAAAAAGTGCATGCCACAAAAACGATTTGGATGTTTGAGGCTTTGAGCCAAAAGATCAATTGAAATAGTAGAAGTGTTAGAGGTGATCACCGCACTGTCCTTAACGTGACCTTCAACTTCAGACAGCACCATACCTTTAACCTTTGGATTTTCCACCACCGCTTCGACTACCAAATCAACCTGAGTCACATCGGCATAATTTAAGGTTGGGCGAATGTTGTTAAGTACTTTAGCCATTTGAGCAGGCTTCATCTGACCTCGACTAATGTGCTTTTGTAAAATGTCTGTGGCCTCATCCAAACCCAACTGAATGGCTGCCTCAGCAATGTCTTTCATGACAATGGGGACACCTTTAAAAGCTGACTGATAGGCAATACCACCACCCATAATACCAGCCCCCAAGACAGCCACTTGTTCAACTTTGGCAGCCTTAGGCGCTAAGGCTTTAACAGTGCGTTTAAGGTACTGGTCAGCAAGAAAAATGCCGACTAGATTGGCAGCCACTGGCGTTTGCGCCATTTTTGCAAAACCTTTAGCTTCCGCAGCTAGGGCTTTGTCACGAGACATACCAGCATGTTTTTGTATGGTTTTAATGGCTGTCATTGGACTGGGGTAATGAGGACCCGCTTTAGCTGCAACAAAACCCTTGGCAGTTTCGAAAGCCATCATTTGTTCCATCGGTCCCAAACTTAGTTTGGCCATCTTAACAGCGCGCTTAGTTTTATAGTCAAGGTCACCAGCAATGCATTGGTTAAGTAAATGCGCGCCTGCCTCTAATAATTCATCAACGGCGACAACGGCGTCTACTGCACCATCTTTAAGAGCCATGGCTGATTTCTTTTCCTGGCCACCACAGATCCATTCAATGGCATTATCTAACCCAATCAGTCGAGGTAAGCGCACGGTTCCTCCCCAGCCAGGGAAAATACCTAATTTAACCTCGGGTAAACCTACCTTGGCGTCGCTCACCATAATGCGATAGTCAGTGCTTAAACATACTTCAAAACCACCCCCAAGAGCTAAACCATTGATCAAGGATACGGTTGGTATGGGGAGGTCTTCAAGGGCACTGAAGGTTGCATTGACCTGCATGTTTGCATCAATGAGTTCTTGTTCTTCAGTGTTAAAAAAGTGCAAAAACTCAGTAATATCTGCTCCAACGATAAAACTCGACTTAGCACTCGTCAGCATTAGGCCTTTGACACTGCTAGCATCGGTGAGAACACTGATCGCTTGTTGTAATTCAACCAATGTCGCCGCATTGAGTTTGTTAACCGACTGATCTTTAAGGTCAAAGGTTAGCTTAGCTAACTGATGGTCGTGCATTTGCACGTGAATGGCTTTACCTGCATAGATCATGCACGGTCTCCTTGGCTATAATTAACGGGACGCTGAAACCGCTGAAAAGAAATTTGCATACGTTTATTTGAAACTTTGATGTCACTTTAAACCAGCTTGGGTCAAAGTCAACCATGACTCTAGAACCACAAAATAACGTCGAGGTTCTAGAAGCTATCCATGACTAATGCTTTTAAAACCTGTTCTAAGTTGTCTAGCTGCTCTGGCGTCGCTCGTTCATGCCAATAGGCTTGTGCTCCAATGGGTGTTACACCCAAGGCATAGACATCATCAGGCAACTGTTCAATGAGGTGGGCTAAATGGCTCAACTGCTCAGACTTGAGGGCACCTTCACCGCCATTCCAGCACCATCCTTGAGGCAAACCTTGGGTATTAAGTCCCGCCGCTTTAAATATTTCCCAAGTCACCTTTTTTAAGGCATTCATGCCTCCAGCTCGATTTTGGTTTTTTGATCGAGGCAAGCCATAGCTAGTGGCTAAAAAACTATCAGGAGTCATCTCACCCTGTTCTCTTGGCCCTTGGAGCTTACCCACTTTAACCTTCAAGCCCTTGGTCATCGCCAGTTGGCGTATTTTAGCTTGCGCTCGCTGTGAGGCTGTAGGCATGACCCACGCCACCGATCCAATAAGAGAACAGCAGACTAAGACCACGATGATAAACTTAATTTCCACAACAACTCCATTGACTAAATAATAACAACTAACGAATAATGTCCCTTAAACCTTGCAGTGATATCACGTCATTATAGGTAAGTCCATAAACCTAAAATGATGGAACTGCATTCATTTAGACCATTGCGGAGGCTGTAACATGAGTATTTACCAAAATATATTAGTCGCTATAGACCTTAACGAGGAAGCTGACCAAGTGATCCAAAGAGCTCATCAGCTGGCCTTGCAAAGCAGCGCAAAGTTAACTTTAGTGCACGTCACAGAACCATTAAGTTATGCCTATGGGGGCGACATGCCCATGGATTTATCGTCTATACAAACTGAACTGTATGATCAGGCGCAACAGCGCCTGAATGGCCTTGTGCAACAAAAACAGCTTGGTGAGGTAGATCAACTACTCCTATCAGGCCACATTAAAACAGAGGTTCATCGTGTCGCCACTGAGTTAAGTTCAGACCTTATTGTAGTCGGTAGCCATGGACGTCATGGCCTCGCACTATTGCTGGGCTCTACGTCTAATGGCATCTTACAAGGCGCAACTTGTGATGTTTTAGCGGTTAGGGTTTAGCCTTCCTGTAAAGCCTCAATTTCTATCCATCGATCCATTGTGGTCTCCAGTTGAGTCTCTTGGCTTGCCAGTTGCTCTAGACGCGCACTCACGTGGTCCTGCCCTTTACTGTAGAAATCAGCATGGCCGATTTCGTCCTGTAAAGCCTCTAGATCTGCTTCTATAGCCTCTACTTGCCCTGGCAACAAATCCAGCTCCCGCTGAACTTTATAACTCAGCTTGACCAAAGGCTTAGCTTTCTCTTTGGCCTTTAACGGCGTCGCTGCCATGCCTGTGGGTTTACTGTGGCCCTGCACTGTTGGCGCCATAAGCTTGCCACCACGCCTCACCCAATCCGTATATCCACCAACAGAATCAGTAATGTGCCCTTGACCATCAAACACTAAGCACGAAGTCACCACTCGATCCAAAAAGGCACGGTCATGACTCACAAGTAATACAGTACCTGGGTAATTGGCCAGCATTTCTTCTAGTAATTCTAAGGTTTCAATATCAAGATCATTGGTAGGCTCATCTAGCACTAACATATTAGATGGCTTGCTAAACAAACGCGCCAATAATAATCGGTTTCGCTCACCTCCAGAGAGACTGCTGACAGGACTGCGGACACGTTTGGGAGAAAAAAGAAAATCTCCCAAATAACTCATCACATGGCGTTCTTTACCGTTAATATTAATGCTCTCACGGCCTTCAGCAAGGTTATCCATGACTGTCTTAGTGAGGTCTAATTGATCACGTAATTGATCAAAGTAAGCCACTTCCAGTTTGGTGCCCCGCTTGACCTTGCCAGACTTAGGCTCTAATTCACCCAGTATCACTTTGAGTAAGGTGGATTTGCCTACACCGTTAGCACCCACTAAGCCAATACGATCTAGTTTCAACAGGTTTAAATCAAAATTCTTGATCAACTGTTGCTCGCCGTAACCATGACTAACATTGTCTAACTCACACACGAGTTGGCCAGATTTAGCAGCTTGTGCATGCTGTAATTTCACATTACCCTGCCGTTCTCGGCGATCACCACGCTCTTTACGAAGTGATTCCAAAGCCCGGACACGTCCTTCGTTGCGGGTGCGGCGTGCTTTAATACCCTGTCGGATCCATACTTCTTCTTGCGCTAACTTTTTATCAAATAGAGCATTATGGCGATCTTCCTCCATTAACTGCTGCTCACGATAAGCTAAGAACCGCTCGTAATCGCCTGGGAAGTAATTTAAGTGTCCACGGTCCAATTCTACAATTTTATTCGCCAATACCTGCAAGAAACTGCGGTCATGGGTAATAAATATAATGGCCCCGTTAAATTCTAATAGCTGTTTTTCTAGCCACTCAATAGCTAATATATCCAGATGGTTGGTAGGCTCGTCTAACAGCAATAGTGTGGGCTCGGATACCAAGGCTCGAGCTAAAGCAACACGCCGTCTCCAACCACCTGACAACTGGCTCAGAACTTGTGTGCCATCTAACTTAAGGCGAGTCAAGATGCGCTCGACCTTAGGTTCCATTTGCCAACCATCTAATTCGTCAATGCGGTGGCTCACAATTTCTAATTGTTTCATAGCTTTGTCATCGAGCTCACCCATGGCGATCTCTTCATGACGCTTACGCAGTTCGTAAACTTCACCCATGCCCATCGCAACTAATTCATTGACACACAAGTCTTCACGGTCAGGCAAATCTTGCTGTAAGTAGCCAATTTTGCACGCTGGACTGCGCCAAATAGAGCCACTATCTGGCAGTTGTTCACCCACCAATAGTTTGATAAGGCTTGATTTGCCTGCCCCATTGCGACCAATTAGACACACTCGATCACCCGCATCAATTTGTAAATCGACATCGTCAAGTATGGCCACATCGCCAAAAGCTAGATGGACTTGTTGTAAACGTAATAAATTCATCGAAAAACCTGAGTAAAAAATCACTAGCCACCTCGAACTTAAGTTACCGGTGGACTATTGACTAAACTAAATTAACTAAACTAAACTCAAACACCTAAACTAACCTTATTATAACGTTTCTTAGGGGTGTTCAGATACTTAAAGGTCGTAAAACAAGACCAAAGAATGATTATTTCAAGTTACTACAAGTGGTACCATCTTGCCCATGTTAGATTTAACAGATTTATGTCGCCCCACTCGAAACCATTGGCTTTACTAAGGCTTATTTAATGACTGACGATAGCCTCAATAAAGACAATGATTTGGGTGACTTTAACCACATCAAAGATACTTTGACGATGTTGGGTATAACCATCGCTCAAATTCGCACGAGCTTAAGTGATAGTAACGCCAATGTTGATACCTTGAGCAGTACCTTCGCACAAATTGCTGACCACGTTTTAACCATCCATGATTCAGCCGCTGCTATTTCTAGTGTCGAGCCCAAAGACCAATTAGAACTAGAATTAATTCAGGCGGCCTCAACAGCTGCAAAAGCGAAGGTTAATAACGCCGTTGTAGATTTTCAATTTTTTGATCGACTCGATCAACGCCTTGGACATGTTATTAAAAGCCTAGACGACATGTCCGCGTTAATTCAAAACCCAGACCGATTGCAAGATCCAGTGGCATGGATGGAGCTACAGTCTAATCTGCACGACTCCTATTCGATGGAATCTGAACGCTTGATGTTTGCGTCCATCATGGGTGGTGCCAGCATTGAAGAGGCCATTGCCATCTATCATGCTAGTAGCCCAGATCCAGCAGACGAATCTGAAGCTGATGACGTTGAAATGTTCTAATATCACTGACATTGGTGTCAACTTAACCAATGCTCGTTTCCACAAAGACCTTCACGCAACCTTGCTACGCAGCCTTGACGCAGGCGTATACCGTCATATCATCACGGGCACCTGTGTCCAAACCAGCCAACAAGCCCTAGCCCTGGCCTTAGACCCTAGTTTGCCTTGTGAACGCTTTGCTACCGCTGGCTTCCACCCCCACAATGCCAGTGACAATAACCCAGAGTCATGGCAGCACTTAGTAAAGCTGTGGCAGCATCCCAAAGTGGTGGCCATTGGCGAAACAGGGTTAGATTTTAATCGTAATTTCTCCACTCCAACTCAACAACTCGATAGCTTTGAACAACACCTCCAAGTGGCAAAAGACATTCAATTACCATTATTTTTGCATGAGCGTGATGCCGCTGGTGAGTTTTTAGAGCTCCTCACGCAATACCGAAGTGGTTTTGGCAAAGCGGTATTGCATTGCTTTACTGGTACTGAGACCTTTTTAAAGCAACTTTTAGACCTTGATATTCACATTGGCATTACCGGATGGATTTGTGACGAACGTCGAGGAGAACACTTACGCTCAGCCGTGAGACTGATCCCTCACCAACGACTCATGCTAGAAACAGACGCCCCCTATCTTTTGCCCAGGGATATGCGCCCAAAACCAAAATCTAGCCGCAATGAACCTGCCTATTTGACACATATTTTAGAACGTGTGGCTCATTTGAGGGGGCAAACCATAGATGAACTAGCGCAACAAACTGAGGTCACAGTAAAGGATTTTTTTAGTTTGGATTAAAAGGCCTTAACCGCAAGTTCATCAAACGGCCAACATAACTCTGCTTGGCTCTTAGGACAACGTAACACAGGAATTTTAATACCATAACGCGCGATCAAGTCATCGGTTTGTGCTATATCAATTAACTCAACTTCTACTTGCGAAAGGTCTAAACAGCCGGCAATTAATGCCTCAGCCAAGTCACACAGATGACAACCTGGCGTGCCTAATAATTCCAATTGACGTATCGACATAATTAAACGCTGGCAGGGTTGTTGACACTAACCAGAACACAAGGCTGATCGTCTAAATTACGGAAACGGTGAGGCTGGGAGCTAGTGAAATAGTAGCCATCCCCTGGGTGTAATATGGTCACTTGTTCTGACACGGTCACTTCCAAGCTGCCGCTAATAATGATGCCCGCTTCTTCTCCTTCGTGCTGCAACATATCCACGCCAGTATCTGCTCCTGAAGGATAGGTTTCATGCAGTAACGATAGAGAACGCGGGTCATGATTGTAACCGACTAAACGCATGGCTACCTTACCTGAGCCCATATCTGGCAATTCATGACTTTTATAAAACACTTGCTGCTGCGCAGGTATTTCTTCAACAAAAAAGGCTTGCAATGACATCGGCACGCCATCGAGCACTTTTTTCAAAGAACTCACAGATGGGCTCACACGATTTTGTTCAATCAATGAAATGGTGCTATTGGTTACCCCAGCCCGCTTAGCCAATTCTCGCTGAGATAGACCACGCTTTTTACGCACCATTTTAAGGCGCGCTCCAACATCAAGGCTCAAGGCCCGTGTCCTCTTCGCTGGCCTTTTCTATTAATGCTTCTGGTAGCGCCTTCTTGGGCTGAATGCCCCCTAGATTAACGATCTTTTGAGCTCGGCTAATGAGGTTGCCTCGGCCTGAAGATAAACGTTTATGAGCGATATCATAGGCATCTTGAGCACGAATAAGGTGGCTACCAACATGATCCATTGAGGTTACAAAATCAACCAGCTTTTTATGCATTTCTTCAGCTTGTAGGGCAATTTGTTTGGCATTTTGACTCTGCTTTTCGTAACGCCATATGTTGTGAATCGTGCGTAGCACCATTAATAAGGTCGCAGGACTGACCAACATAATATTATTCTTCATAGCACTGACGAATAAATCTGAATCTGCTTGTAAGGCCAACATATAGGCCGATTCTATCGGAATAAATAACAGCACATAATCTAAACTAGAAACCCCTTCAGCACTTTCATAAGATTTACCACTGAGGCCTTTGATATGGGCTTTCACAGAGGCTAAGTGGTCGACTAAAGCAGAACTACGCTGGGCATCATCTTCAGCATTTTGATATCGCTCGTAAGCCACTAAGGTGACTTTTGCATCGACTACCACATCTTTATTTTCTGGCATGTGGATGACCACATCTGGCTGCAAGCGTTTACCATCGGTTTGCGTCAGGTTAACTTGACTATGGTATTCGTGATCCTTACGCAGACCTGATTGCTCCAATACTTGTTCTAATACCATTTCACCCCAATTACCTTGGGCTTTATTATCACCTTTGAGCGCCTTAGTTAGGTTAATAGCATCACTGCTAAGCTTATTATTTAACTCTAACAAGCTATTAATTTGTTGGGTTAAACCTGCTCGATCACGCGCATCTTTGTCATAAACATCATCGACCTTCTTGCGAAAGTCACCCAACTGCTGCTTTAAGGGATTCAGTAAATGACCGAGTTGGTCCTGATTTTGGGAAGACAACTGATGCGCTTGCTGTTTCAAGGAAGACTCAGCAAATTGTTTAAGGTAGGCATCAAAAGTTTGCTGCGATTGCTGCTGCTGTTGCTGCTGCAACTGATGAGCCTCTTGCTGTGCTTCAAGCCGAGTTTGTAAACTCGCATTGTCCACGGATAATTGCCCCAGTTGGGCCTGTATTTGGGTGTGCTTTAGTTGTGATTCTTGCACTTGGGTTTGTAACAGTGCGGCTTCTGCTTGTGCTTGCTCAAGTTTAACTTCTAGCTGCGCCATAGTGAGTTGCTGGCTGATAGATTTCTCCAGCGCTGCAGCGTTTGCATCATTGCCAGACGCTTGACTGACATCATTATTAACTCGAGCGCGCCGCGCAAAATAAATAGCAATTAAAGCCATTAATCCAGCAAAAGCCCACACCATATAGTCAATCATTTTATACCATCCAACCTTGCACCATCGGCACCAGACCTATTAAAGATAAGCCAGTGTATAGCAGGCTACCCAGCTTTGGCTTTAGCATGCGGCACAGCAATATATAGTAAGCCGCCGGAAAAGTGATGACTAAAAAGCTAACAGGAATCCACCAAATCAGATTTTGGCCACCATAAACTAAACTTGCAATGAGTGCGATGGCTGCCAGATTACCCACCGCTAGGTAGAGACCTGACACCTTAGCCATGTCTTCACTGCCTTCAGAGGTTTCAAAAGCTTGTTGGTTGTAGGTTAATACGTCATGGCTAACTTGGCGCGCACTGAGGGTGGCCCCCATGGCAAACACACCCGTGAAGGTGAAAATATAAATCGGTTCCATGTGCATCTTTCCGTGTCAATGTGATGAGGGACAATTTGATGAGGAACAATGGTAACAAATTTAATGCAGCGCTTCACCCAATGCGGGGCGCTTTGGCCGCAGCAAATCAAATTGTTTGCGCAACTCAATTAAAGGTTTGAGCCCGTGATCTAGCGGATCTTCTGGCAAGTCTAGCCAGTTAACACTATGAATTCGGGTCATCAGATCGTATTCGCCCACAATTGCATCTAAGAACATAAGCGCCGCATCAGTTTGAGGGGCGTCATCAACGATGGGCAGATCATCTAGGTATAGATCTAAATGTAATTCTTCACCTATGTTGCGCAAACCAAAAAATAACTCATTCAGCTCTAACACAGCATCACCAATTTCTATGGCTTCTGGAATATTTTCTATCCTTGGGTTAAAAGCAAGAACTTTGATCTGACTTATTTTTGGCGCTGCAGCCACAAGAAATAAAACCGTATCAATACTTTGACTATACCCATCGCAACCAAATACGAGCTCTATGCCAGTTCCAGACTCGTCACGCGCACAAAATACCGTCAAGTGAGGATCTATATCTGACAGTTGATGCTGCACTTCTTCAAGTAGCTCATGAGCCAATTCTGATTCTTCATCCACTAAACTTAGCAATTGATCGGCATTACCGCTCACAAGTTGCCAAAAGTTCTGTACCGGGGAGTTATTCATAACAATTTTTCACATACTCAAACAAGTCTCTAGTTAGCACTTTTGTCAACACAAAAGGCGGCACAACCAAGACGTAACGTAAAAGGGAGCGCCGAAGCACTCCCTTTTTAAAGTACAGATTTTAGTCGCTTATTGCTTACCCATCTGCGCCTTAATCAAGTCACCAATAGTAGTAGGACCATCAGCAGTCACATCCATTTCGCGAACGTCACGAATGGCTTGCTTCTCGTCTGCTACATCCTTGGCCTTGATAGACAAATTAATGGAGCGATTACGACGGTCAACAGCTATGATCTTAGCTTCAACACTGTCACCAACCTTAAGTTCGTTGCGAGCATCTTCGATTCGATCGATGCTAATTTCAGAAGCTTTTAGGATGGCGTCGATGCCTTCAGCAAGCTCAATGACGGCTTCTTTAGCTTCAACAGACTTAACGATACCATTAACAATGGTGCCACGCTCATTAGCCGCTGCATACTCGCTAAATGGATCACTTTCTTGTTGCTTGATGCCCAAAGAAATACGCTCTTTCTCAGAGTCTACAGACAAGATCACTGCACTCACTTCATCACCCTTCTTATAGTCGCGAAGGGCAGCTTCGCCTTCCACTTCCCAAGAAATGTCAGACATGTGAACTAAACCATCTAGATCGCCTTCTAGGCCAACGAAGATGCCAAAGTCAGTGATGGTTTTGATGTTGCCAACAACCTTGTCACCCGCTGCATACTTCTCAGCAAATTCAGCCCATGGGTTACCCACACATTGCTTGATGCCAAGAGAGATACGGCGACGTTCTTGGTCAACATCCAAGATCATCACTTCCATAGCGTCACCAACATTAACGACTTTAGAAGGATGGATATTCTTGTTAGTCCAAGACATTTCAGACACGTGTACCAAACCTTCAACGCCATCTTCAATAGAAGCAAAGCAACCGTAATCGGTTAGGTTAGTTACAGTGGCCTGCACACGGTGGCCATTCGGGTAGCGGGCTTTAATCGATGCCCATGGATCTTCTTGCAACTGCTTAAGACCTAAAGATAAACGACCACTGTCTTTGTCAAATTTGATAACACGAACAGTAATTTCGTCTCCAGGGTTCAACATGTCGCTTGGGTGCGCAATGCGCTTCCAAGCCATATCAGTAATATGCAAAAGACCGTCAACACCACCTAGGTCTACGAAAGCACCGTAGTTGGTTAGGTTTTTAACGTATCCTGTGACGTCCATACCTTCTTCAATGCTCGCCAGCAATTCATCGCGTTGTGCGCTATTCGCTTCTTGCATGACTGCCCGGCGCGATACAACGACGTTATTACGCTTTTGATCCAGCTTAATCAGCTTGAATTCAAGTTCCTGGCCTTCTAAGTGATCAACGTCACGTACTGGACGCACATCGACTAAGGAACCAGGTAAGAAACCCTGAATGTTGTTGATGGCAACAGTAAAGCCGCCCTTAACCTTGCCGTTGATAACGCCAGTAATGGTCGCTTCTTCGTCAAAGGCAGTTTGCAATTCATCCCACGCTTCGGCGCGCTTGGCCTTTTCACGTGAAAGTTTGGTCTCACCAGTGCCATCTTCAACACTTTCTAAAGACACCTTGATTTGATCGCCGATCTTCACTTCTATTTCACGAGAATCGTTGTAGAATTCTTCAATAGGAATGATGGCTTCAGACTTAAGGCCTGCGTGTACTGTTACCCAGTCACCGTCGATGTCTAACACGGTGCCCGTAAGAACGGCACCAGGACGCATTTCAACAGCTACTAAGGATTCTTCAAATAGATCTGCAAAGCTTTCGCTCATGTTTTATACCAGACGTTGGGCAAGTCAAAAAAGCTCGCGAAACAACGCTCGTTTAGCCTGAAGGTCAGTTGCAACAGGGAAGTTAAATGGACGCGATGTGTCAGGAACTGACGCCTAATATGACACTAACGAATTTTGCGCGCGCGGTATTATACATTTTCCCTTGATATACATCAACTCGAGATAGGACTTGCTCAATTCCCAATACTCCCTTTACTTAGGCCAAGTAGGGTTTAAAAACGAGTCACCCCAGCAAAGACGCTTTAAGCCATAAACTTGGGCTGATGTTATTTAGTCAGACAGGGACAATACTGAGAAATTCGAGGCCAAGGCTGCAACCAATAACGAGCCATAAAAAAGTGATAGACTCGTGTTTTAAAACTATAAATCTATTCTTTTATCTAACTCTTGTTAAACTAATGACAATACAATGATCAAAATTATAGCGCTTGCGTTTACGCTCTTGGGTATTGCATTACTCGCCCAATCCTTACGACCCGCCTATATTATTTATAAGCGAGAGTTAAGCTGGGGTTGGCTTTGCCTTATTATCCTCATCAGTTTTTTTATTCTGGGCTACGGAATTATGACGATAGCCGTCTATTATAAAGTCGTGGCTAGTATTTTTGACCTTGTCGTCGCCACGATATTACTAGGTGGCAGCATATTTGTGACCTTGGTGATGCAATTCAGTTTGAGCAGTATCAACAAAATTACTCACATGACTCGCCAACAGCATGCAAGTGCTTTACTAAACGAGCGTAATAATGAACTCATAGCACGGCTCCCTAGTGCAATCACTGAAACCGAATTTGAACTTCACTATCAGCCCTTAGTTAGCGTTCATAATAATACAGTGCAGGGGGTAGAGTGTTTAATACGCTGGCCTCAATCCGATGGCAGCGCTATTGCTCCTTTAGAATTTATAAAATTAGCAGAGCAGTCTCACGTGATTGTGGACATTACCCATTGGGTCATTGAGACCAGCCTCAAGCAATTGGGCCAGTGGCACAGCGCTGGTAATACACTAGCCTTGCAAATCAATATTTCGGCGCGTGATTTAGATGAACCTGAACTGGTCACATACATCACTCAACACCTGCAAAAAAATAACATCGAGGCTCACTTTTTAACCCTTGAAATTACTGAAAATTTGGTTATGGGGAATCCCACTGAATGCATTACCATTTTACAAAAGCTGAGAGACTTAGGAGTTGGAGTCAGTTTAGATGATTTTGGCACAGGCTATTCTTCGATGACGTTGCTCAATCAACTGCCTTTGAGCCAAATAAAAATAGACCGGTCTTTTGTCTTGGGCATGGAGCACAACAGCAAACACATGAGCATTGTGCAGTCGACCCTAGATTTAGGAAAAAACATTGGCCTTGAAATTATTGCTGAGGGGGTGGAAAATGCCCAACAAGCACTGCTACTAAAACAAATGAATTGCACGCTGATTCAGGGTTATTATATTGCCAAACCCATGTCAGCTGAAGAGCTCGAACATTGGCTTATGCGCAGATATGCCAACTCAGCACCACAACGAAAACACACACCAATTAGGAACCAAAAAATGTCAAATGAACGCGCAGTACTGGCAGGAGGTTGTTTCTGGGGAATGCAAGATCTGATCCGCAACCTACCCGGCATTATATCAACTCGAGTCGGTTACACCGGTGGAGATGTTCCCAATGCGACCTACCAAAATCATGGTTATCATGCAGAGGGGATTGAAATTATTTTTGATGCCCAAGTCACAAGCTTTCGCACATTATTAGAACTCTTTTTTCAAATACATGATCCAACCACAGCCATGAGGCAAGGCAATGATATGGGGCCGTCCTATCGGTCGGCTATTTACTTTGTTTCACCAGAACAAGAACAGGAGGCTCTGCGCACTATTAACGATGTCAATGCATCAGGGTTGTGGCCAGGTAAAGTGGTGACTGAGGTTGAGCCTGTGAGTGCCTTTTGGGAAGCTGAACCCCATCACCAAGATTACTTGGAGAAAATACCCAATGGCTATACCTGCCATTTTCTAAGAAAAGACTGGGTGCTACCCAAGACCTAAGGTAAACCGATAACGCATCCAAACCAAAGCTTAAAGAAAGTGTTTTTCCAGACAAACAACAAAAGCTAAATTTGGGTATCTGGGGGTAATATATGCCCCTACTGAACGACAACTATTAAATAGGGATTAATGACATGTTAAAGGGGTTATTATTAAGTTTCACTTGCATATTTTTTGCGGAATACACCATGGCTATTGAAGAACCCAAATACACCGTTATTGAAGCCTCTGAAAAATTTGAATTGCGAGCATACAAGCCAATGATTGTGGCAGAGACCCGTGTTGGAGGAGATATGGACGATGCCGGAACTGCTGGCTTTAAAGTCATTGCAAATTATATTTTTGGTAACAACACCTCTAGTGACACCGCTAGTGAAAGCGCTAAAAATAAGATTAAGATGACAGCTCCCGTGAGCATGAAGCTGAAATCAGAACAAATTAATATGACTGCACCTGTGAGTATGCAAGCAAAAAATGGTCAGTGGTTAGTTCATTTTGTGATGCCTGAAAAGTACACTCTCAGTACCTTACCCACACCTAACAATCCAGCAGTGATCATCAGAGAAGTGCCGGCCCGAAATTATGCAGCCATTCGCTTTTCAGGTTTTGCAGGGCCGATTAAGGTCGATAGGAAAATTACAGAATTAATGGTGTGGCTCAAAGACAAAGGCATTACACCTATTAGCGAGCCAGAGATGGCACGTTACGATGCCCCATGGGTACTGCCCTTTTTACGTCGCAACGAAATTATGGTTCAGTATTAGGCCTCTTCTCTGCAAGACACCCAAGCCTCGGTTTGATTTGATTTTATGGCTGCCTCAACGAAGCGCATGCCATCCACACCATCCGCAATGGTTGGGTAGGCTAAAAAATCTTTGGGTAGGTCGGTGCCCTCTCTGCGCGCCTGAATGGCTACAGCGAATTCTAGATACAGATTAGCCCATGCATCGGTTAAGGCTTCTGGATGGCCCCGAGGCATGCGCAACAATCGCTCTGTCGCTGGACTCATACCCGCTCCATGACCACGAGAAATAATTTGCTCAGGGGCCCCTATGGCACGCAGGTGGAGAAATTCAGGTTGTTCTTGATGCCACTCTAGACTGGCTTTAGTGCCACACACCCTTAACCTTAAACCACACTGACTACCAGCCATGGTCTGACTCACCATGAGAGTTCCTGGCACCCCCCCTTCAAAGCGCAACTGCATGAATGCCGTATCCTCCAGATGCTTAGGCTTGCCAGTAACATGGAAGTCGGCCCTTACCGCGTCTATGCGCAGACCAGACACAAAACGAGCTAAATGTTCGGCATGAGTGCCAATGTCACCCACCGTAAACGATGGGCCATTTTGAACCACATTTAAACGCCAAGGAGCATCGTCACTCTGGTCCGTGATGTCCATCGCCCAATCCTGAAAGTACTCCACATGGATTTGGCGTATGTCGCCCAGATCACCGCAACGCACCATAGCTTGGGCCTGTCTAACCATGACGTGAGCAGAATAAGCATAAGTCACACCAAAAATGACACCAGATTCTTTCTGTGTCTTAGCAAGATTTAGGGCTTCTTCCAGAGTTGTAGTGAGGGGTTTATCAGAAATAATATCGATGCCAACATCCATAAAGGCTTTGGCAATCGGCGCATGCAAATGGTTAGGAGTAACAATGCTAACGGCTTCAATGCCATCTTCACGAGCGGCTTCAGCCTGCGCCATTTCATGGTAATCAAAATAAACACGGTCATCAGCCAACAACCAGGCTTTACCAGACGCCTTGGCACGTTCTGGATTGGATGATAAGGCTCCTGCAACAATATCCCAGCGGTTTGAAAGGCGTGCACCATTAGCATGTACCTCACCGATCAAAGCTCCCTGCCCACCGCCCACAAACCCGAGTCGCAGGCGTCTTGAGGCCGATGGAAAATCACGTGTTTTTTGGTCCATGTTAGTGTCCTAAAGGATGGTGTGAGATGGGTCGGAATTAGCCTAGTTGGTTGCAGTGAATAGGCTCCTTTGAGGGCTTATGATAAACCACATTAGCGCTCTTGAAAAACCATTTTATTATTGGTTTCGATAACCCATTAATCACTCTACACCTAACTCACTTTAACCTTGTTAATCTGCAGCACTCATCATTTTCACACCCACTTGGCGGCCCAACTTTAGCAGGCTAGGTAGAAACAAAATAACTAGGGTAATGCACGTAATCGTTAGGGTCAGGGGTCGGTTCCACAAAAAATCAAAGCTCCCATCACTAACCACCAATGCTCGACTCAAATTCTTTTCCAACATGCCTCCCAAAATAAAGCCCAGCAACATAGGCGCCATAGGAAAATTAAGAAATTTCAAACCGACTGCCATGAGCGTGATAAACACCATCATTTGGATATCAAAGGTGTTAAAACTCACCAGATACACACCAATAATGGAAAAGAAAATAATTAATGGGTTTAAAATTTGTGGAGGAATGGACAGCAACCTAGAAATATAAGGAATTAAAGGCAGGTTCAAAATTAATAGCACTAAGTTACCAAAGTACATAGAAATAATAACTGACCAAAATACATCAGGATGATCTACATACAAGCGAGGACCCGGTTGAATACCATAAGCGATTAGGGCACCTAACATGATTGCCGTAGTGCCTGACCCTGGAATACCCAAGGTAAGCAAGGGTACAAAAGAACCCGTGGAAGCGGCATTGTTAGCTGCTTCTGGCGCAGCAAGCCCTCTGAGGGCGCCCTTGCCAAACATTTTACGCAATCGCTCTGGTGCTAAATTACGCTCCAGTCCATAGGCTAAAAATGAAGCAATAGTGGCCCCTGCGCCCGGCAAAACACCCACAATAAAACCAAATACAGAAGACCGAGCCACCGTTGGCGCTACTTCTTTTATTTCAGAGCGTGATAATTTCATACTGCTTAAGGCCACGGGTCTCATCGTTTCACTCGTGGAGAACATGTTGCCACGCATGATGGTCATCATGACCTCTGCTAAAGCAAAAGTCGCCATGGCTAACAATAAAAAGCTAATGCCGTCCACTAAGTCCATTTGTCCAAAAGTGTACCTTGGTGCTCCCGTAATAACATCGTTACCTACGGTTGCAATCATTAAACCAAATACAGTCATCATCATGGCTTTAATCACCTGCCCTTTTCCAGCAAAGGCTGCCACTGAGGTGAGACCTAACAGCATGAGGGCAAAATAATCGGACGACTGAAAACTGAGTGAAACACTAGCCAGAGCAGGTGCTGCAAATATCAGAATAATTGCACCCACAGTGCCCCCACAAAAGGAAGCATAAGCAGCTAAGGCCAGGGCCTTACCTGCTTGGTTTTTTTGTGCCAGGGGATAGCCATCAAAGGTTGTGACTAAGGTACTTGCACATCCGGGTGCATTAATAAGAATCGACGATGTGGAGCCACCAAATACGGCACCATAATAGACCCCAGCCATTAATATAATGCCTGATGAAGGGTCTAATGTGTAAGTTATGGGTATCATCAAGGCGACTGCAGATATAGGCCCAAGACCCGGCAACATGCCTATAAAAGTTCCAGCAAAACAACCCACCACCACCATCATTAAGTTAAATGGCATTAGGGCCGTTGATAAGCCAGTAAAAATACCTTCAAACATGTCCCGCTCCTACCAAAATATCAATCGTGCTGGCGCAATATAAACGTCCAGTACTTGGGTTAATAGCAACCAAAAAATAAGCGCAAAAGGGACCGAAGCAAACACTAGCATTTTGATTCTACGTTCGCCTAAAAGCCAATAGCTTGAGGCTAAAAAAAGACTTGTAGTGATGGGAAAACCCAACCAAGGCAAGACTACTGAAAAAGTAAAAGTGAAGGCCATCAAGCCCAACATAAGCAGAATATTTGATTTTAAAAGTGGCTCGTTTTCGGCAACTGTGGCTGGTTTTAAAACAATTAATAGAATGGAAAAAATAACGCCCAGTCCCGATAACCAGTAAGGCATTGTTTGGGCATGAAAGGGTTCAAACTTGTCCCTTGGGAGTAAAGGTATATCAGCAGCGTAGTAACCATAAGTTACTGATAATAATAGGAACAATAACCCGCCAAAGCGGTCTTTAGTTAAGTTCATGGGTTATGCCATTATTAATGAAAAAAGGTTTGAGCCAGCATTAGTGGCTGCTGACTCAAACGCAAGCTAATTAACTAACCAATGAGGTCAATCAATTATAGGAAACCTAGCTCGCGCATTAGGTTACCCACCACTTCCTCTTGTTCTTCAAGAAAAGTAACAAACTCAGCGCGGGGTTTGAAAATTTCAGTCCAGCCATTACGTGACCGAACTTTTTCCCACTCTGGAGTAGAATACATTTGTGCTAAGGTTTGAGCATACTCGTCTGCTTGTGCATTAGACAAACTTGGTGCCCCAAAAAAACCACGCCAGTTGACGAAAGTGGCATTATAACCCTGCTCTTTTAATGTTTGTACATTGGGCGCAGCATCTGAGCGTTGATCACCTGTCATCACCAAAATACGAACTTCACCCGCAGCAGCTAAAGCTAATGCTTCACTGAAGCCTGTTGAAAGCAGTCCTGCTTCGCCTGATAAAAGACTAGCCATGGCTTTACCACCACCGTCAAAAGCCAAATACTTGACGTTATTTGGGTTGGCACCAGCAGCTTTAAAAGCCATTGCTGCGACTAAGTGATCCATACTACCACGGGCGGAGCCTCCAGCAATATTGACAGAGCGAGGGTCAGCTTTGTAGTCTGCAATCACATCATTAAAGGTCTTATATTTAGAATCAGCCTTAACAACAAAAGCACCAAAATCACCAATGGTGGCTGCTATTGGCGTTAGATCCCTGAAAGATTGTGGAAATACTTTAGATAAAGAACGGATAACGATTGGTGTAGAGTTCACCATTAACGTACCTTGTGCTTGATCTGCTGTTTCAATCAAGTGTGCAATGGCCTTACCGCCACCACCACCTGACATATTTTCATATGAAGCGTTGTTAATTAGTCCAGCATTGGTAAGAGCTTCACCTGTGCCACGAGCTGTGCCATCCCAGCCGCCGCCTGCGCCACCTGGAATAAGGAAGTGAATCGAATCAATGTTGGCATTGACTGTGCCTGCGCCCAGAAGACCGGTCATCAGGGCCGCAGTCACCAACATGCGTTGCTTAGTTTTAAATATTTTTAACATTGTGAGTCCTTAATGGTTTTTGTTTTATGCAGGGGCAGACTAACGAGCATTTTATGAAGAGGATAGTTTATGGCCGTAAAATTTATTTTGGTCATAAAGTTCACGAGTAAAGACACCTAATATTCAGTAGAATATCAACATGAGAATAACAACAAAAACGATGAAACTACCCTTTCGGCGACTCAAGCTTAAAAGCCGAATGATGCTCATTTTGGGTTTAATGGCATTATTGCAAACCAGTATGCTTGGCTGGTTTGCAATGCAGTACCTGAGTCAATCTTTGGATGACGAAATTGGTCTCAAGACTTTACATGTGGCTAAAACAATCGCGGCAATGCCAGAGGTTACCTCTGCCGTGCTTGCCGATAATTCGAGTTATTTACAGCCACTAAGTCTGACTTTAGCTAACCAAACTGATGCTCGATTTGTGGTCATCGGCAACCAGCAGGGCCTGCGTTTGGCCCACCCTAATACGGCTAAGTTAGGCGCTTCGATGATGGATGATGACAACGACAACATCAGTCCAACCTTAAGCCATGGCCGCGCAGTGATATCCAAAGCAAAAGGCAGTTTGGGTTGGTCGATGCGGGCCCGCGCACCCATTTTCGGACCTAATGGCGAGGACATTATTGGTCTCGTGTCCGTAGGCTACCTACTAGACAATATAGATGCTGTTATTAATAAATACCGGGCTACTTTAATGTGGGTCATCCTAGCCAGCTTTGGATTTAGCCTATTGACCGCCTTATGGTTTGCCAATCATTTTAAGAAGGCCATTTTTGGTCTTGAACCCGAACAAATAGGGCAACTTTATCAAGAGCGCAATGCCACTCTAGAATCTGTGCGCGAGGGCATCATTACCACTAATGCTGATGGCGAAGTCACAACCATTAATAAGGCAGCATTGCATTTTCTTGACTTGGATAAAGAAAAAATGTGGTTGGGGCAAAACATTAGTACTATTATGCCCAATAGCCCTATGTTAGATCACCAACTCACTGCTACAGCTGCTTTTGAACAAGAAGTTTGGTTTAACCAAAAACCATTTATCGTTAATCGCCTGCCACTATTGAAGCAGACTCAAGTCATTGGCGTAGTCGCTAGTTTTAGGCCAAAAGATGAATTAGATCTAGTCAGTCAGGAGCTAAAGCATATACAACAATATGCTGATAGCCTGCGTAGTCAGGCTCATGAATACACCAACAAACTTCATACCATCGCTGGATTGATCCAAATCGGTGCATCCGACCAAGCTCTAGCTCTGATTGGTCAAGAAAACCAAGCTCATCAAGTGCTTATTAAATTGCTCATGGATACAGTGCCAGACCCTGTTCTTGCAGGGTGCTTGTTAGGTAAGTTTAATCGGGCTAAAGAACTTGGTTTAGAGTTATATATTGACCCAGAAAGCCACATGAGTGACCTCCCATTGCACATTCCTAGAGACCAGTTAGTAAGCATGGTAGGCAATATTATTGATAATGCAATGGAAGCCTGCTTAATGTCAGATGCAAGCGGAAATACAGTTTCTATATCCATGACAGATTATGGCACCGACCTTATCTTCGAAGTTGAAGACCAAGGCCCTGGCATTGACTCTAACTTACACTCAGTAATTTTCACCAAAGGCTATAGTACAAAACATGGCGAAGATCACGGTATTGGACTGCATTTGGTACAAAAACTTGCTACTCGCTTGGGCGGGTATGTGGCAATGGAAAACGTCACAAAAGGTGGTAGTCGACTGACCATAAGTCTACCCAAGCAGGCACCCAGTTTATGACACAAATTAACACTATCCGTGTGGTCATCGCCGAAGATAACCCACAAAACGCTCTTATTCAACAAACCTATTTGCAGCGTATCGAAGGCTTTGAGTTAGTTGGCATCGCCCATAGTCTTGCTGATGCAGAAGCCTTAGTTAATGTATTCAAACCTGACTTGTTGCTGCTAGACGTTTACTTCCCAAGTGGCAATGGCATGGAGTTTTTACGCAATTTACGTGCTGAAGATTGTGCCACAGATGTTATTCTTATTACTGCCGCCAAAGAAGTAGATGTACTCAAAGCCGCTCTGCATGGAGGTGTTTTTGATTATATTCTTAAGCCCTTAGTCTTTGAACGACTACAAAACAGTTTAACCAACTACCTACAACACCACGAGCGGCTTTTAGGTGTTGCTGCAGTTGATCAAACTGATTTAGATGACCTAATGCCGCGCCTTACTCAGGCTCCCAATAATCCTGACGTACGCCTCCCCAAAGGCATTGATGAACTCACCCTAAGTAATGTTTTACAGGTTATTTCGACACAAAATGAAGCTGTTAATGCTGAACAAATAGGCAGTGATATTGGTGCCAGTCGCACTACAGCCAGACGTTACTTAGAGTATTTAGTTGGCTTAAACAAGATCAGTGTAGAAATACACTATGGCAGTGTTGGGCGTCCAGAGCGATTATATAAATCGTGTTAACACAGCGATTTAGACCTTTTGTGCAACTCAAACAGAGGTGTATTTTATAACCAAAAATAACCAAAAATAACCAAAAAAAACCAAAAGTAGCCAAAAGTAGCCCCCTAAAAATACCCACTTTAAGACCTTAGACCTAGAGTTTAAATGGCATCTGATGCCCATCAAATAATTACTTTTTCTAGTCAAACCATATACTTATCTGAGCTTGCAATCAGTGTGTTTTTTGATCTTTGACGTCTGACGTAGTAAGGTAATGGTTCACTCATAATCTTAACGAGACTTCATGCCTTCCAATGAACCAAAAACATCTGACGTTATTTTAAGTACCCGAATTATCAACGCTCGCGAAGCCAGTGGCTATTCACAGTCACAACTTTCCCTTCGTATGGGCGTCAAAAAAAGCACCATTGCGAACTGGGAAGCAAGTCGTACCAGTCCACGAGCCAACAAATTAATTGAATTAGCTGGCATCCTGAATGTACCTGTTTTGTGGTTAATTGCAGGCTCTGATTCGCCACCTGAAGTTACCTCACCAGATTTAATCGAAACCCTCATGTTAGAAAGAAAATTAGACAAAGCAGACCTACTCGTTAATGAACTGTCTGCCCTAGTGTCTGATTTGCGCGGTCATACCCGCCGAGTGCAAAGGGACATTGACGAGAGTTACTGAACATTCCTCAAGGTTATCATGCCCTTTTTAAGTGCCCCTTAAGTGCCCCTTAAGTGCCCATTGGGTGCATAATAACAATAGGCGATTGATGACCTGTTATGATTTGATGGCATTTCCTAACCCTCCGACACCAACAAACCTATGAAAACACTCATTTTCAATGGCTTATAAAGAATATCTCAGTTGTAATCGTTTGACCCAATTATTCAACGGGTCTATTTGGTATATACGTTGATACCTGAAAAAGTCATCAGATACCCTATTCTCCGATACCCTAATTGTTAAACTCTGCCAAGGTTATTTACCTTAAAATTAAGGTTAAAGTACACTTTTGCTCTGGCAGTGAGTTATTTCCAATCCAAACAATATGAATAAAAATATCTCTTAAAAAGCAAACGATTGCATATTTTTAGTCTAAAAGTGCAACCATATTCGCCCAGTCATGCTTTATAAAATTACGCTTTAACAGCTAGTAGTTACATATTTAAGTCTGCATATACGAATCAACCCCGCTTTCATCCCAAATGTCCCCAAAAGATCCTGTGAGGTATTATAATATTAATCAGACTGAGTTTCATGGCTCTAATAACACATAGAGCATTGTTTTTTATAGCTTAAATTAATTTTATAAAATTACACACTTACTAGTTAAGAGCTTTTTATCATTATTACAGCAGACAAAACCCTGTAATTAATAAAATAAAGACAACCTGAAATTTAAAGCTGATTTTTAATTGACTGAAAAAAGAATATGTGTTCCTATAAGGAATGCAATCGATTGCATATAAAAATACAAATAAATTAGGTAACCATTATGACTACAAAATCTACCCTCGTAGCCACGCTCGGTACTGCTGTATTAGCCGGCACGTTAAGCATGAGCTCACTAGCAGCGTCAATTGTGTCGTTTAACGGCCCAGCAGGCGAAGCCTACATCGGAAAATTTATCAAAGGTATTAAAGCCACTGCAGAATTAAAAGGCTTCGATATCAAGGTATATGAAAACCAGTTTAATCAAGCAGAACAAGACCAGCAGGTTCAGCAAGTTTTGGCGACCGGCCAGTTACCTGATGTTTTTATTTGGTGGCCTTCTGATGCCGTAGCAGGCTTAGGTTCGTTGCGTGCTATGCATAAGACAGGCGTACCTGTTTTAAAGATTAACCAACTACCAAATGACCAAGACAAAAAGTACATCTTTGGTTATGCAGGCCCAGATGATCGTTTACGCGCTCGTAACGCTGGTGTAATGATGGTACAAGCTGCCAAAGAGAAAAAAGCAGCTGGAGGCACAGGATTCAACGTGGTTGCACTAACGTACCCACAATCATACGGTGGCTATGGTCTTTCAATGGACGCTTTTAACGCAGCCATTGAAGGTTCAGATCTAAACCTAATTGGTGAAGTTGACGAAGGTTTCGGTCAAGCTAATGGTTACAAAGGTGCGGCCAAACTTGTTGCTAAACTAAAAGATCAAGGCATTGACTTTGTATATGGTATGGATGACGCCATTTTAACTGGTGGTCTTAAAGCTCTTGAAGAAGCTGGCTACAATATGGGCGAAGATGTAATCGCTGTTGGCACAGTATGTAACGGTGACAAGCAATTGTTGGAAGAAGGTAAGCAATACGGTACTACGTTGCAGTCTCCTCTGCATGAAGGTCAGTTGGCTATCAAGCTAGTTGAAGAGTATCTTGCTACTGGTAAGCTTGCAAACTACATTAACTTTACACCTAACCCACCAATCACCAAGTCCAACATGGACACCGTGGCATTGAAAGGTTATGACGGTAAGGTATACGCTATCGAAGAGCTTTGCTCTGGTGCTTGGAATTAAGCAGACGGGTTAACGCCTGTTAGTGTTTGAATCAAAGCGCCCAGTGGGGCGCTTTTTTTAATATTTTTTTAAACAAAAGTGACGTTTAAAACGTCCTCAAAATGGTTTATTTTCTGTGCTTAGGTATGCCTAAACTCAAGTAATAAAGTCATTTTATGCAAGACTAATCCAACAAGGATCTATCGATATGACTAATGCTCCATGGCTTGAGCTAAAGGGGATACAACGGCATTTTGGCTCCATCAAAGCACTCCGAGGTGTTGATATCAAAATTAACCGAGGTGAAGTCTTGGGCTTGGTTGGGGAAAATGGCGCAGGTAAATCTACCTTAATGAAAATCATGAGTGGCTTTGACAATAGTTTCACCGGCGATGTGTTCGTTGATGGGAGTTTAGTCGAACTGGGCTCTCCCAATAAAGCGCAAGCACTGGGCATAGCTATCGCTCAGCAAGAGTTAAGCTTAATCCCTACCCTTTCTGTTGCAGAAAATATTTTTTTAGGCGGCAACCATGGTCCCACCATCGCTTCCTTAAGTACGCTAAGTAATTTGGCTAGGCCATTTTTAGATGAGGTTGGCCTTAATGATATCGATCCCAAAATGCGGGTGCACAGGCTTTCGGTGGGTGAAAGTCATCTTGTTGAAGTCGCTCGTTTAGTGGCTCATAAACCTCAATTACTCATTCTTGATGAACCAACCGCTGCATTAAGTGAAACAGACAGTGAACGCATACTTAATATGGTCAATCGCCTTAAAGAGAATGGTAAGTCTGTTATTTATGTATCCCATCGATTGGATGAAATATTCAAAATTGCTGACCGTGTCACCGTTTTACGAGATGGCGCTAGTCAAGCTACGAAACTCGCCTCTGAGTTGGATGTGCCTAATTTAGTAACATTAATGTTGGGCCGTGAATTAAGTGACATGTTCCCGCCTAAAAATCTAGATCGGCAAGGCACATCCGCCTTTAAAATTTCTGACCTTTGGCCTGATGGTTTGTTGAGTCCCATTTCGTTTAGTGTGAACAAGGGCGAAATATTAGGCCTAGCTGGACAGTTAGGCAGTGGCGCTGGTGAAATTTTAGCTGCTATTGCAGGCTCCCACCCAGTTCGGGGGGGGTTAATTACTGACATGTCTAGTGGCCAATCTTTTTTACCTAAGTCGTCTAAAATTGCAATAAGTCATGGTATAGCCTATTGCTCACCAGACCGAAAGCACGATGGTTTATTTTTAGGCCGACCAATTTCTGAAAACTTAACCTCACCTAATCTAAAACGCATCTCACTAAAAGGCATTCTCAATACTAGTAAAAGCGATAGTCTCAGTGCAGATATTGCTGAATCCTTTACTATAGACCCCAGTCGCCTACCCCATGAAGCATCAGTTTTAAGTGGTGGTAACCAACAAAAAGTAGCATTGGGCAAGTGGCTTTCCATTAATCCTGGACTAATACTCGTAGACGAACCTACTCGTGGTGTAGATGTTGGCGCCCGTGCAGAAATCTATCAAAAGCTTGTAGAGCTTGCAGAATCAGGGGTGTCTATCATCGTGGCTTCTACTGATCTACTTGAAATATCTGAACTTCCTAGCCGTGTGCTCACCTTTTACAAAGGTGCATTAACCAGTGAACTTGAGGGTAGCAAGGTGAACACTGACAACATTCTCAAAGAAATCACCAAACCAGAATCATTCCTACAATTAGCAGGAGACGCATCATGAGTGCTGCTGCAGACAGCAAACGTTCAGCCAGTTTTAGACAAAGCACGGCTTTAGCCATACTCAAACAAAACGGCCTCAATATATTTTTAGCTATTATTGCTTTGGTGTTTATTGGCTTTGCCATTACGACACACAATTATTTGACCTTATTTAATATAAAAACCATCGTGCGTGACGCCGCTTTGGTAGGCATCATGGGAATTGGACTTACCTTTGTTACTTTATCTGGCAATTTCTTTTTACTTTCCATGAAGGAAACTGCAGCCCTTTGCATTATTACTTTTGCCACTAGTATGTCGCATGACTATGGCTTCATCATTTCATTAGTAGGAGCATTAGCAGTAGCCATGGTTTCTGGTGGTTTACAAGGTTTGCTAATTGGTAGAGGAGGCAACCCAATAGTGGTGACCCTAGGTGCAGCAGGTATTTTATATGGCATTGCCAGTTGGTGGAGTGATAATTTAGTCATTTCTTTTCGAAGACCCAATGACGCTGAATGGCTGGGTACTGGCTCGGTAATGGGTATACCTAATATCACCATTACTTTTATTGTCATCGCTATCCTAGCCGAACTCGTGCTGCGCAAAACGAGCTTTGGAAGGCAGGTATATTTGATTGGCGCCAATCGTGCAGCTGGCAAAGCTACGGGCCATGAAAACAGAAGCATGGCGATTAAGGTATGTATGATCGCATCAGTTTGCTGTGCCATTGTAGCTGTGGCTTTTTCTGCACAGATGTCCAGCGCCCAAGCTAATTACTTTTCCTCCGAGTTTGGTTCTAGTGGTGACTTTACTATTTTAGTTATTGCAACCGTAATGGTGGCCGGTAATTCTATTATGGGTGGCTATGGTTCTACTTTGAGAACCAGTTTAGGTGCTGTCTTTATCTCAGCTGTTGATAACATGATGGTGCTTCAGGGCTATAACAGTGGACCACGGGTTCTTTCTGTGGGACTTATGATTGTATTCAGTATTTTAGTATTTGCTTACATACGCAGAGACAACCGCTCTGAGGGTTAATAACATGACATTTTTCAACTTCAAAAAAATCACCAGCAACGACCCTGACTTGACCTTCGCAATACTCTTGTCAGCTTTGGTGTTCGCTTTTTTCTCTCTTTATGAACCTTTATTTTTTAATATAAATACCGGCTTTGCCATCATGGAGCGATTTGCTGTTTTGGGCTTAGTCGGTTTGGCCTTAACCTTATGTATTATTGCTGGAGAAATTGACCTTTCTATTGGTTCTAATGCGGCCTTGTCAGCAGTAATCGTAGTGAGGTTAACAGATTCAATTGGTGCACCTAACGCCATCTTGATAGCTTTAGCTTTGGCCACAACGATTGGTTTAATCCAAGGCTTTTTTATCGCTTACCTAAAGGTGCGAGCGATCGTCTTAACTGTGGGTACCCTGATGCTCTTGCGGGGCATCACATTATTTGCAGCAGATGAAAAAACCGTTATGTTAACTGACTTCGATATTCCTGATTTTATTCAGGAAAAGATGTTTTATATTTTTTCACCTGCGTCCTTCTTAGTACTTGGACTATTTGTACTTGTGGCTTTGTTTATGCGTTATACAAAATACGGCCGAGAGGTTTACGCGATAGGTGGAGCACGCAAAGAGGCTGTGGCTTCTGGGGTTAGTTTAAAGCGCCCGATGATGATTGTATTTGCCATCTCAGGTCTATGTGCTGGTATTGGTGGTGCAATTATTGGTTTACGCTCAGGCACAGCCCAACCTCTAGGATTACAATACTTGCTTTTGGCAGCCACGGTCGCGGCCTTTATTGGTGGCGTTAGTGTTTTGGGTGGCAAAGGTGGCGTAGTTGGTGCTTTTGTAGGTACTTTGACAGTCAACTTTCTCAATACTGGCTTAGTGTTCAACGTCACTCCAGCTTACATCGCACAAATGTATTTAGGGGGCCTGTTATTGGTCGTCATTTTGTTTCAGAACATGTCTAAAGTCTATGAAGACAAGCAACAAAGGCAACTTAAACTTGCTGACACTGATAGCTTCCGACAACGACTTTTAAAAAGTCTCAAAGCCTAATTAGGACTAAATCTGTCTCTGACTCGGGTATTATCAAGGAGAAAGATCAGGGAGAAAGATCAGGGAGAAAAATAGGAGTAATCAATCTGATCTACTGTCATAAGTTTATGCATATACTGACTTGTTAGCTTTACCCTAAATATATTTCCAGCTTGGTGCATGAGACACCAAACTGGAAACTGAAGAGGCCTTATAGTGCATGCAATACTCTCCTTTTTAGGTGGCAAATGTGCAATAATCGCGCCTAATTACAATTTACTGTCGTGGAGTTAATAGTTGAGTAGCCGAGTTCGTATTAAAGATGTAGCACTGCACCTAGGAATTAGTACCTCTACGGTATCTAGGGCTCTCAATCCTAAAACTAGTAACATGATTAGTAGTGACGTGGTGAGTAAAGTAAAACGTGCGGCAGATAAGCTGGGTTACACCATTGATTTTGCAGCAGCGAGTTTACGCAATCAGCGTACTTATACAGTTGGCGTCATTATTCCCGACATTCTCAACCCTGTATTCCCTCCAATCATTAAAGGCATCCAGGAATACCTGGCCAAACATGACTTTGTAACCTTCACTTTGTTTACTAATAATGAGCAAGATCAAGCCATTATCGAAATGCGAAAACTAGTATCTAGACGTGTAGACGGGGTGATCATCGCGAGTGCTTTCTTGCAGGATGCGAGTGTTAACTTGTGTATCGATAACAACCTACCCTTGGTCACAGTGAACCGTTCTATTAAAGATGGGCACTTGATACATCAAGTCATGGATGACGAAAATCACGGTATCCAACTGGCAATAGGACATTTGGTTGATCTGGGCCATACTCACATTGCTCATATTGCAGGACCACAAAATATATTGCAGGGCATCAAGCGCAAAGAAGCCTTTGTGCAACACTGCCAAGCTCGAAATATACAAGCCGATATTATTGACGCCACAGCTTTCACAGTTGCAGCTGGCAATGAGGCTGCTCAGCAGTTTTTAAGTACTCAGTGTGAGGCTACAGCCATTGTCGCAGGTAATGACTTGATTGCTGTGGGTGCCATCCAACATTTGTTAGCTAAAAATATAAATGTACCCAAACAAGTTTCCGTCGTGGGGTACAACGGCATGCCGTTCGCAGAGATGCTAAGTCCAGCTTTAACAACGATCGCTATGCCTGCGGAACAAATGGGCCAGCAAGCAGCTCGTTTACTGCTCAATGCAATAGAAGATCAAGGTGCCCCAAAACAAAAAGTCTTACTGGCTCCTAAACTTGAAGTACGAGACAGTACAGCCGCACCAAGAAAACAAACTTAAAGTGATTAAATGACACGAAAGCACTGCTGTTTTGAGTAGTCATTAAAAAGCTGAAAATTACAATAAAACAAAGCCATCATAGGTCAGTTTACAACCCGTTAAAAACAAGAAAAAATTGAAGATCCGATAGAACTTCTGGGCCGACACTCGCTTGTGTAAGTAATAACCTAAGCTCACACCAATAGGTGCCAAAGGCAAAAGCACCAATGAAGTTTGTAAGTTTTGACTGCCTAACTGTCCTAACCAGAAATAAGGTATGAGCTTCACATAGTTAGTGATTCCAAAGAACACAGCGCAGGTTGCCATAAACACTGTAGGATGTAACTTTTGGGGGACCAAATAGATGTTGACGGGTGGTCCTCCTGAGTGGATCCCAAAACTTGTGAAGCCACCAATAACTGACCAAAATGCACCCTTAATATAGTTTGGTTTTTGTTGGGTTGATGACTCTGACTTTAACCAAAAATTAAGTGCAAACACTAAGGCTAGACAACCAATTAGCAGACGCACATGGGCTTCATTTAGATAGCTAAAGGTTAAGCTACCTAACAGCACACCAACGAACCCGGCAGGCAACATGATGACCAAGTTAGAAACGTCCCATTGGCGCCAAAACTTGCGTATAGCAAACACGTCCATCACACACAATATAGGCAGCAAAATTCCCGCCGCTTGCATGGGACTGACCGCTAAAGCCATCAAAGGCACAGCAACGACACCGATAGCGTTACCAAACCCTCCCTTGGCCACACCAAATATAAGGATCGCAGGGACAGCAAAAAAATAAAATAGTGGATCCGTGATCATTTAATTACCCACCAGTTGATGACCCGCCAATAAACAACTCCGCAAACACAAAATGGGTACTATTAGTCATCAACAGGCTCAATTGGTTAGCTTACTTTAACAACAAGCATAGCAGCTAAGTAACTTTATATTTCTAATGAGTCTTTATTAGCGATGAGTACATCCTGTGACGCAACCACATGCAGTCGCTGCTGCGCTCTTTTTATTGACCACTGTAGTGCGCTTTAAACCATTGCGTCTTACGCCAATACCACCAGTAATGACTCGTTGTACCGGTAAACCCGTATCAGGGTCATGAGTGAGGGCTTGATCGTTCATTTTTTGAAACTGTTCAAAACGCCTTGATTCCTCGCCTGGACCTGTACCTATGGTTTGATAAATGTATGTTGGCATGTTTACTCCATAGTATGACTGTTAAATTCAGTTTGCTTTAAAGCACTCATCATGTGAGCGTATAGGGCGTTTATATATGTATGGCACGCGTATAAGCATCCAATACCGATTCGTGCATCGCTTCTGAAATACTCGGGTGAGCAAACACGGTGTCCATCAGTTCCTGCTCTGTCGTTTCCATATTTTTCGCCACTACAAACCCTTGTATCAATTCAGTCACGTCAGCACCAATAAGATGAGCCCCTAAGAGTTCGCCCGTATCAGCATCGAATATAGTTTTAATCAAGCCTTCAGTGTCTCCACTAGCCACCGCCATGCCACTGGCAGACAGAGGGAAGCGACCAACTTTTAGTGTGTGACCGGCTGCCAACGCCTTATTTTCAGTTAATCCTACACTAGCCACTTGTGGGCTGCCATAGGTGCAGCCTGGGATTAAGTCTTTACTAAGAGGATGCACCTGTTCAAGGCCATGAATTTTTTCAACACAAACTATGCCTTCATGACTGGCTTTATGAGCTAAGCAAGGGGCTCCTGCAACATCGCCGATGGCATAAACATTGGCTTCATGGGTCGCCTGCCACTGATCCACTTTTATAAAGCTATTTTCAAGTTCAATGGCGGTATTTTCTAACCCTAAAGATTGCGTATTACCCACCACACCCACAGCTGAAATCATACATTCAACCTTTAACTGCTGGTCGGCATCTGCTGAATTCTGCCCACTGTTAAGATGCACCGTAAGCCCACCTTTATGGCGTTCAATTTTTAACACCTTAGTGTCAAGCTTTATATCAATACCACGCTTAGTGAATGCCTTGGCAGCAAAGTCAGATATTTCTTCATCCTCTACAGGCAGAACGTAATTCAAGGCTTCAACCACTGTAACCTTTACGCCCAGTGAATTGTAGAAGCTGGCAAACTCCATGCCAATAGCACCAGCACCCATAACCAACAAAGATTTAGGTAGGTTCTTTGGGGTCATTGCATCTCGAGCACTCCAAATAAACTTACCATCTGGCTCTAAGCCAGGAATAGATCGTGGATTGGCACCCGTTGCGATAATAATGTGTTTTGCTTGGACCTTATCCGAGGCTTTGTTCTTGCTGCTTGCTGTTGCCGCAATAGAAAGTTTACCATTACCCAACAAGGTCGCCGTGCCAGAGATGACTGAAATATTATTCTTTTTCAACAAATGACTAATGCCTTGGTTTAAGTTACTCGCCACCTGACGCGACCGTTGTACTATTTTATCTAAGTCAAAACTGTAATTACTGACAGTAATACCATACTTGTCAGCTTGCTTGATTTTATCAATGAGTTCAGCACTTTTGAGTAACGCCTTTGTGGGGATACAACCCCAATTAAGGCACACACCGCCTAAATCTTCCGCTTCGACCACCGCCACTGACATGCCCAATTGTGCCGCTCGAATAGCCGCCACATAGCCTCCTGGGCCCCCTCCAACCACCACTAAATCAAAACTTTTCATACCAAACCCAGTTCTATATTTCCATTTAAAACACGCAGCGTGCCTTACTATTTTAACTACAGCATCAAATGCGCAGGTGATTCAACAAAACGCTTCAACACACTCAAAAATTGTGCACCTACAGCACCATCAACGACCCGATGATCTGCTGATAAAGTTAAGTTCATTAGTGTTGCAATAGCCAGTTCACCATGCTTAACGACTGGCTTTTGCTTACCAGCACCGACGGCTAAAATACATGCTTGGGGCGGGTTGATAATGGCGCTAAACTGGTCAATACCATACATACCCAGGTTTGAAATAGTAAAACCACCTCCTTGATATTGGTGCGTTTGCAACTGTCCTTTACGTGCAGTTGCAGCAAGCTGTCTAATTTCAGTAGAAATGCTGGCTAAACCTTTGGTATTGGCCTGACACACAATCGGGGTAATTAGCCCAGCATCTGTAGACACCGCAATGGATATATCGATGTCATCATGATGCAACATGGCACTGTCACTCCAACTGGAATTGACCTGTGGAACTTGTTCCATCGCCTTAGCAACAGCCTTCACCAAAAAATCATTAATCGTCAGTTTATAAGTGGCTTCTTTGCTCCCTGTGATGCTGTTAACGCTTACAGGTGCGTTAGTATTAAGCTCCTTAAGCATGCCTTTAAGGCTATCAATTTCACAATCTACAGATAAGTAAAAATGTGGAATATTCTGTTTCGATTCAACCAAGCGCTGAGCAATCACTTTACGTATTTGACTGTGTTTAACTTGGCTCGATTGAGACGTGGTTGGCAATACTAATGCTGTGTTAGACACCTTGCTACTCATCGCATGTTCAACGTCTGCACGTAAAATTCGACCCCGTGGACCGCGGCCCTTTAGGGTCTGCAAATCGACTTGATTTTGATCTGCAATACGCCTTGCAAGAGGGCTGGTAAAGAGCCGCTGTGGCTGCTTGTCAGCAAGTTGTTGTGTGGGTGCTGTGACGGGTACAGACGTGACAGAGGAGCTAGGAGTGCTTTGAGGGTTCACCTCTACTGCAGGAGTGGCTGAAATTTGCGCTGCTAGCGGCGCATTAGGAAGGTCTGCAATGGTTTCATTACCAATGAGTAAGTAACCAATTAATGAATGCACAGGCACATCATCAGTGCCCGCAGGTATTAAAATTTGCCCCAATATACCCGCACTTTCAGCTTCAACTTCAATCACGGCTTTGTCAGTTTCGATGGCTACCAGAATGTCTCCCTTGGCAACTTTATCACCTACAGCTTTATCCCAGCTGCTGATATTACCCGCGTCAAAGTCTGGGGTTATGGCCGGCATCTTAATTTCGATTGGCACTGTAAATCTCCTCAATGTACATAATTACTTGCTTCCTAAAAATAGGTATAAACTGATCAACCTATTGGTCTGGGTAGGCTGGGTGCCACAATTTTTGATCGTAGTCTTGCTCATACAGCTTGCCCTTTGGAAAACTCACTAATTCGAGCTGCAAGCCCCATGGGGCTTTAAAATAGACCCATGTTTGGCCACCACTAGGCCCAGCTGTGCGCACCACAGGCTCGCCCATCACCTCGATGCCATTAGATATTAGGTAAGCTAGAGCTTGGTCAAAGTCATCAACATAGAAGGCCAAATGATGTCCGCCTATATCGCTATTTTTAGGCACTTGAGTGTTTTGATCAGGAGAACTGTATTCAAACAGTTCAAGATTGGCGCCATTTTTACAACGTAAGAAACGTAACTTTTTCATCACAGCCTCAGGGTGAACGTCTAACGTTTTAGACAGCCATTCACTGGCTTCAAATGGCCCTAATTCATAAAACGGTTCACAGCCAAAAATATTGACAAAAAAGTCTACAGCTTGTTCTACATTGGGCACTGTTATCCCAATATGATCGATCCCTCTTAATCCAGGCATGCCCGCTGTGTTACCCATATTTAGCACCTCGTATATTAGCCCTGATCTGCTAAAGCTTGCTCAAAACCCTTCAGGATTTCTTCTGCACCAACAAACGCTGCACGTTCCAAAGGCTTAGAAACTACAGGCGATGCTTCACCGCCATGAATACGCCTGACTGGATGATCTAGGTGATCAAAGTAGCGCTTCTGTATTTCTTCAACCACCAGGCCACCGTAAGAATTAGTCACACAACCTTGCTCCAATACGATCACGTGGTTAGTTTTTTCAATACTAGTGCCAATGGTTTCCCAATCAAGGCCAGCACGGTCTAAAGATCTAAGATCAATAATTTCAGCATCTATACCATGCTCTTCACACACGTCTAATGCCCTGCCCACCATATTTAAATAGGTTAACACAGTGAATTTAGCACCTTCTCGAACCACTTTAGCGGATCCAAGAGCAATAAAATAATCATCATTATCAACTGCGGCAGGCATCACTTTGTTATAAAGTTCTACACTTTCAATCACCAAAACTGGATCTTCACACAGCAAAGCAGAGTTCATTAAACCAACATAATCAAACGGATTAGACGGTGCCACAATGCGCCAACCAGGCCACATAGAAAACAATCCTGCAGGGTCCATAGAGTGTTGAGAGCCATATCCTGTGCCAATAGCCACCTTGGTGCGCAATACCAAAGGCATTTTGATAGTGCCCCCGAACATATGACGCGCTTTAGCTATTTGGTTAAACAATTGATCCGCTGCGACTAAACCAAAATCGGGGTACATGAGCTCCACCACTGGACGATATTTACCAGTCACGGCAACCCCGCCAGCTAAACCCACAAAACCATGTTCTGCTATGGGTGTCGGTACACAGCGATCAGGCCAACGCTCAGGGATGCCCTTCGTCGCTCCGTTAGTGCCACCAATCAGTTTATGCACGTCCTCCCCTAACACAAACAAACGTTCATCCGTATCAAAGCGGCGTACCATATTTTTAGCAATCGAAGTAATGAATTTAGTGGGCGCAAGCTCGCCTATAAAGTTTTCTTGTTCTACATAGTCCAGATGCTCTAATTCTTCTAGGTTACTGCGTAAACTGTCATCACAAGTACTGGGGTCTGGCCACAATTCCTCTCGGATAGCGCGGGTACCATTGTGGGTTACCGTTAACTTTTCTGCAGCATCAGCAGTTAATTCGGCTGCTGCTGTGCCTATGGCATCACATTCGTCTTGATTGAGCCAACCCAAGTTGATCATTTTAGCTTCCATAAAGCGCAGTGGATCGCGTGCAATCCACTCCCGCTCTTCTTCTTTTTCCCGATAGCCAAAGGCACTGCCCTTCACACCACCACTGTGATGGTAGAAACGATACACATCGACTTCAAGTACGGCAGGTCCCTGTCCATTTCGTAACAATTCGTTCACTTGCTGCATGGCCATGCGTACGCTAATGGGATCCATGCCATCAACTTTAAAAGACGGAATACCAAAGCCAATACCACGGGCTGACATACGCGTTTCACGTGCTTGTTCGGCCACTGTGGTAGACACCGCATAACCGTTATTTTCAATATAAAAACATAGAGGCAGGTCGTAAAGAGCGGCTAGGTTGAAGGTTTCAAGCACATTACCTATGTGACACGAACCATCGCCAAAAGCGGTCAACACAACCTTGCCTTTGCCATCTCTTTGTTGCGACCACGCGGCACCGGCAGCAGTAGGTACGCCCCCACCCACGATAGCGTTAGTGCCAATCACACCTGCTTCTTTCCAGCGCAGGTGCATTGAACCGCCACGACCACCACTATAGCCAGGCTGTAAACCCATAATTTCAGCCATAGTTCGGTACACAGTGTCTCTGACCGCTGGAGAGAACTCGCCTGCCGATGACTCAACATTTTTTTCATGTACATGATTTAGCGCTTTAGCTAGAAATACATGGTGACCTCGGTGTGAACCGTTAACCAAGTCATCTGTGCCAAGTTCTGACATAGCACCCACAACAGCCCCATCGTGGCCAATACTTAGATGCAAAGGTCCATGGATCAAACCATTATTGTTTAAACCTGATAAGGTTTCTTCGAAGGCACGGATAATATGCAAATGAGTGAGCATTTTTATACATTCAGACTTACCTATTTTTTTCCAATCGGCATTTGTTGCCGTGATTTGCAGCCATTTTACGTCTATGGGTATATTTGTTGCCTTGGCCACTGCCATTACTCCTGTCAATTAGTGATTACACGGTTCTTAATGTGTTAAGACCCAGCTTGCGATTCGATGGGGTTTATTACCAATCGATGGCGATGTATTTTTTCTCAGTAAACTCATGCAAACCATCTTGTGAACCTTCACGACCAATACCGCTTTGTTTAACACCACCAAAGGGTGCTGCTGGGTCAGATATAAAGCCCCTGTTGACTCCTAAAACTCCAGCTTCAAGCCTTTCTGCTACCGCTAAAGCGTTGCCTACATTGGCACCAATTACATAAGCAGCTAAACCAAAAACTGTGTCATTTGCAGCGACAATCACTTCGTCCTGAGTCGTAAAAGTAACGATTGGTGCCACAGGTCCAAATATTTCTTCGCGTAATATATCTGCATGCTTGGGTATATCAACTAACACAGTGGGTTGATAGAAAAATCCAGGGCCTGCCAATCGTGCGCCACCTGTTAGGACTTTGGCACCGAGTTCAACAGCTTGATTAACCAGTTGTTCTACCTTATCGATGGTGCTCGCATTAACTAAGGGGCCAACATCAACACCCTCTTGTAAACCGTCCCCCAGCACTAGCTCACCCATAGCTTGGGACAAGCGGGTGGAAAATTCTTCTGCCCTCGAATGGTGCACATAAAAACGATTAGCACCAATACAAGATTCGCCCGCATTACGCATTTTGGCAACCATGGCACTGTCCACAGCAACCGTCATATCAGCGTCTTCTAAAACAATAAATGGCGCATTACCACCCAGTTCCATGGAACAGTTGACGACCCTTTCACTGGCCTTTGCCAACAACAATCGACCCACTTCTGTGGAACCAGTAAAGGAAATTTTTCTAACCCGCGAATCACTTAAGCTGACTTCAGACACCATGGAAGAGCGCTTAGATGGAATGACGTTCACTACGCCCGCCGGCACCCCAGCTTGCTCAAGTAATTGAGCTAAATACAGCGCAGTTAATGGTGTTTCTGATGCAGGTTTGAGGATTGTAGTGCAGCCAGCAGCCAGCGCAGGTGCAATTTTTCTGGTCCCCATTGCAGCAGGAAAATTCCATGGCGTAATCAACAGACATACACCCACTGGTTGGTTTTTTACCAATATATTATTAGCCCCTGCAGGCGCGCGCATAAACGTACCTTGGTCGCGACAGGCTTCTTCAGCATACCAACGAAAGAACTCAGCAGCATAACCCACTTCACCCAGTGCCTCAGCCAGGGTCTTACCCTCTTCCAAAGAAATAAGCCGAGCCATCGTATGTTTATGCTCAATCATTAGGTCAAAGGCTTTACGCAATATTTCTGCCCTGGCCCTTGGTGAGGTGCTGGCCCAATCATGGGCAGCATTATGGGCAGCATCGATGGCACTTAGCACATCCTGCTCACAGGCTGAAGATACACTCGTTAAGACCTGATTATTGGCTGGGTTAATCACTGGAAACTTATTTCCATCTGAGGCTGGCACCCATTGGCCGTTAATATATAGATCTGTCGGCACACTGGTTGCTAAATCTACCGTGATTCCTGCAGCAAATTGACTTGTCATGTTAGTTCCATTATTTCAAAGAGAGGTAAAAAGCCCTGGCTTAATACGGGTTAGCCACAAATAACTCTTGAGCAGGGAACAGAGTCAATATCTTACAGCCATCCGCAGTCACTACGACCTCTTCTTCAATACGCGCCGCCCCACTGCCATCAAGCGCAGGACAATAGGTTTCAAGAGCAAAGACCATACCCTCTTGAAGTTCGAAAGGCTTATCAAACGACACCAAACGACTGATAATTGGGCGTTCATGCAAGGCCATGCCTAGTCCGTGACCAAACTGTAAACCAAAGGCTTCCATTTCATTAGCAAAGCCAAAATCCTCAGCTTTGGGCCAAATTGCTGCGATCTTGTCAGTCGTTAAGCCGGGCTTTACCAAGGCAATTGCATCATCAATCCACTCACGTGCTTGTTTGTAAGCATCAGATTGACCTTGAGTTTTGAAGCCTACATTCAAGGTTCGGTAGTAACAGGTACGGTAGCCCATATAGGAATGAATAATATCAAAGAACGCTTGATCTCCAGGTCTGTACATGCGGTCGGTAAAATTATGCGGGTGCGGACTGCAGCGCTCTCCAGAGACCGCATTAATAGCTTCAACATCATCTGAACCATTGTCATACAAAAACTTGTTAACTAATCCCACCATCTCATTTTCACGCACTCCAGGCTTTAACGCCTCCGAAAGATGATGATAAGCACCATCGACCATTGCTGCGGCAGTGTTGAGTAAAATAATTTCATCCATACTCTTAATCATGCGAGCGTCCAGCATGACTTGCTGAGCATCAACGACTGTAAGGCCTTCAGCTTGAAGGGCAAACATCATAGGTGGCTCAACAATATCCACACCAAGCGGCATATCGAATACGCCTTCTTTACGGCACAAATCAGCAATCTGTTTTGCCGCGTTACGGAACAAACCGACGTCTTCTGGAACAGAGCCCCGAAGCCCAAGCATACCCCCCATAACTCGATCTTTCTCAAGCCAAGGGTTGTGCAAGCGATGGTGGGCTGCTGCCGATCCAAAGTCCCATAGATAGGGTTCAGAGTTACCTGTAAATAGTGTGTAGCGACAAATTTTATCCCGTGACCACTCACCAATAACGGTACTTGTTAAATAACGAATATTGTTATTATCGAAGCACAATAACGCTCCAATATTCGAATTAGCCAACGCCTGCCTTGCCCGAGCCGTCCGATAATTATGTAAACGACGAAAATCAACACGCTCTTCAAAATCCACATTCATACGCCCAGGAGCTGGAATCATCCCTTTCCAATCCCAGCGTGGGTCTATATCACCCGCCTGTATAATTTTAGGATCAGTAGATGTCAATATAGTCATAGTATTACCTTATAAAATCGAGTCTTAAAGCTTGGTCATTGCAGCTCTAAAAGTGGCGAACCAACTCAGCGTTATTAAGTTAAGAACACTGGCGAAAACAGGTCGCTCTAATTAATTTTTATTTATTGCAACCACATACGAAAACATTAATTGATGCAACCGATTGCACTCATATTGCAACATAATATATTTTTTTAGTCAACCTATTTAATCACTTACTAACGTAGCAAGCATGAGTTAACCACAGTGGTAATGAGGGTTTTAGGTAATTGACTATTTTGAGGTGAGTTAGCTATACTTATCACATGTTTTTTAAACTAGATCTTGACTTAATATTGCTTTCATGATGCAATCGTTTGCACAGAAGCTATGTATACTTATCAGAACTAACTGAGCTTTAAATTATAAATCTAAACCTAAAGGAAATGACTTATGGATACTAACCGCCTAACAGGCAAACATGTGATGATCACGGGCGCTGCTCGAGGCATGGGTGCAGCCATAGCAGAGCATTATGCTGCACAAGGTGCGAAAATCTGCGTAGCAGACGTTAATCTTGCTGGGTGCCAAGAAGTAGTGGCCCGTATTAAAGCCAGCGGTGGACAGGCCATTGCAGCCAAAGTCGATGTCACTAAACGCGATCAGGTCAAAGCCGCCGTAGAAGCTACTGCCGAAGCCTTTGGCTCGATTAACATTATGCTAAATAATGCCGGTGTCAATACACCTCTTATGTTCTTAGATATTACGGAAGAGAACTGGCACCAAATAATGGACATTAACGCTCTGGGCACGCTCATAGGCATGCAGGAAGCAGCCAAACAAATGATTAAGCAAGGCAAACAAAGTGAGCCCTACAAAATCATCAATGTAGGCTCTATTCTTTCGCGTCAAGCGTTTGACGATGTGGTGCCCTATGCCTGCAGTAAACATGCTGTCTTAGCCATGATTAATGGAGGTGCTAAGGCATTAGCGGCGGAAAATATCACCGTAAACGGTTATGGCCCAGGTGTGGTAAGAACTGAACTATGGGAGCAGTTAGACAAAGACTTAGTTGCTATAGGAAAGTTTGAAAAGGAAGGCCAATCGATGGATCAACTGGCAGAAGATATGATCTTAATGAAACGCTATTCCTATCCTGAAGATGTGGTGGGCACCGCAAGCTTCCTTGCTAGTGGCGAATCTGATTATATGACTGGCCAATTAATTATGATTGATGGCGGCATGATTATGCAGTAAGCCATATTGGGGTGAACTATTACAGCTCACAAACTGAACTAGCTCATCCCAATTATTTGCGCGCACTTGACTCAATAAAATCGCTCTTTGCTAGAACTAATTTAAACCCAAAAAAACACTCGTTATCAAACTTTGTCCGCTTTAACGAAGCCTAGCCAATGTAGGTCCTAAACTTCACTACTGATGGCTTTTCCTCAACCGTGAGATTTTTTCAACTTATCAGCTAGATCAACAAGCAACATATGGGGTACCGTGAGCGCTGCGAGTCCGATAAAGGTGATTTGTATTAACACCGTCGTGAGCGCCCCCTCAGACATTAGAACAAAGACCAACGCACTCGCCCATGCTAAAAAAGTATAGACCACAGCTTCAATGAAACTGCGCTGGCGCTCCTCTTCTTCTTTGAGACTGCGCCATATGCGTAACATATGACTACGACTGTGCCATAAACAAAAATAGGCAGCAAAACTGATGAGGGGCGACAGCCACCACACTAGTAGTAATAATATACCCAAGTTGAGCAGTGGTTGGCGCCATACAGGGTATATAAGAGCGTAAATACAGTAGGCAGACAAACACAGGAGCCAGGGTAGAAAGAGCATACCGATGCTATTAATGAGCATAGCCGCTCCTATGTCACCCACCAATAAAGTAAACAGGGGTTGCACCGCAATGGCTTGAAAATTGGGAATCGCAATACACACCAAACCACCGTGCGTGATTAGTGGAAGCCATCGCATGAAGGATTTTTCTGCACTAGATGACTCAGTGAGAGCGATATCACTCGCACCAAAGTGCAATGCCGAAATAATAAGGAAAACAGACAAACTAAGTATGGGCCACTGCCACCAAATCCAAGCTACCAGACCAGCAAGTAATACATAGCTAAGATTAAACCCCATCCATGCTAGAGCACCCTTGGGCCAGCCAATGCGGCGCGCTACTGCCCCATCAAGACCGCCGTGCGGCACTCCAACAAGCAATACTGCACCAATAGCAGCTAGATCAAAGCTAGTCATGAGCCAATAACTGCTGCAACGCTGATTTGATAAACGGCCATTTAGGCATCGCTAATATCACTCGAACCCACTCAACTAAGCCAGCCCTACCCAACATAAAGCGCGAAAATTGCTCTGCATTAAGGGCTTTAGCAGTGGCCATAAACAAACTCACTCCATGATCAGTTTGGTCGTTGAGGGCTCGGTTAAAAACGTTATCTAAAAAGATCAAGACCTTAGAAAATGGTTTGGTCGGGGTGCGACTGCCAGCGGCAATAGATGCAGCAAGCATAGTCATCTGTGCTTGAATGGTACTAAAGGCATATCCAGAGGATAAACGCACTGCTCCACCAGCCGCACCAATGTTATTAACATCAGGATTTTGAGGCTGTACCTTGGCCATAGGAATAACGCCATATTCTTCACTCAACTGGGACTCCACCTCAAGCCCATGCTCAGAAAGCCATCGCTTTATGGCGCTACGGTACCAGTCTTTATCTTCAAGCTGGTTTGATATCATGGTCGATTCAATCAATAAGTGTCGATCTGAATAAGGCAACACATAGATAAAGTGTAGCCCACGTGACTGGTCCACCCGAAAGTCCATTAGGGTCGCTATATGAGGGTTTTCTATGGGCGATGTAAGCTTAATCTCCCAGCCTATAAAATGCTGGCACAAAGTTTGAGGTTCTGACTTAGGTGGCCGGCTATCATATATAGTCTTGGCGTTGTAGCTTTGTCCATTAGCACTAAATCGTCCACCACCACCTTCACCAAGCAGATTCTCCACCGGGGCCCTAACCATCATTTCTGGACTTTTAAGTAAGGTTTCACAATGCTGTAAGTATTTTGCGGAGCTAAGACTAGCGTAATGATATTCATGGCTATGATGAATAATTTCACCTGCATGATCAATTAAGCGCCATTGATTCCAGCTACCACGGATGGCTGGGGCCAGCTCTTTTAATTGCGGTGCTTGCGCCCAAAGGGCCCAACTGCAATCACGTTCAGTAGCTGTTTTAGGTTCAAATATCGTTGCCGACACACCGTCTAGTTTAGTCGCAAGTGTCATTCCAGCACTGCCACCACCCACAATAGCAATGTCTAATTGAATAGTTTCATCTGGGCTGGACACCGGCTAATCCCTGTAAATGTTGATGTAATTGAGCTTGGTGTGGGGGTACTGTTTTAGGCCATAGATCACTGATACTGCGCAGGCTAAGCCATACTTTTTCAAAACTTGTGACCATAACCCTTTCCCGCCACCATACCATTTTGCGCCGTTTAAGTACCCAACCAATTTGGCGATACACCCGCAAAGCAATGGCTATGGATAATCTTGAGCGAAAAGGTAATAGACGAATACCAAGCTGTGCACTGGCATAGTACTGTTCTGACAGATCCAGCAGCCTACTGATGGCCTGTGCCACCTGCTGCTGACAATCAACATCAGCAGCAGCGATTTGTTCTGGAGTGGCATTGGTCCAACTTGCCGGCAGGTAGCGCCGGTTCATTTTGGCATCTTCAAGCACATCACGGGAAATATTAGTAAGCTGCATAGCGATGCCTAGATCGATAGCGAAGCTATCTGCCCGCGGTTCATCGCAGTTCAGTACCCTACACATCATCAACCCAACGGTGCCTGCGACCGCATGGCAGTAGCTTAACAATTCAGCCTCATCAGCGACAGCAGTGGGCGTTTGGTCGCTAAGCATGCCATCTAACAGCTCAGTCGCTGCACTCAAAGGAATATTATAAGCACTGGCTAATTCCATAAAGGCTTCAATTTCAGGCCCAGCGGCAATTACATTGCCTCCTAGACGGTGGCGAATGTCTTTCAGTGATTCCTGCCGGTCGGGTAGGTCTCCATCGGCTAAGTCATCCACATATCGACAAAACAAATACAACTGTGCGGCCCGCTCAGCTAATTCAGCCCCGAGAAACTTACTCGCCCAGTAAAAAGATTTTCCATGACGGGCCAACACCTGTTGCGATTGGGAATGACTTGAGCTAACACGGTTAGGCTGCAAAGATGTCATCGACTAGCCACCTGACCCTGACCCTACCTCAACCCCAGTGAGCAATTCCTCAACCACTTTAGCGGAGCTAACCACACCTGGTAATCCAGCCCCTGGATGGGTGCCAGCACCCACGAAGTAGAGATTTTCAAGCGCCTTGTCACGGTTATGAAAGCGAAACCAAGCTGATTGCGTGAGCCGTGGCTCGATAGAAAAACCAGCACCATGCATGGAGCGATAATCTTTCGCGAAGTCCTCTGGAGTCATCCAAAAGACTTCCTCAATCACAGAACTCAGTTCTGGTAATATTGTTTCCTCTAAAGCACTGACAATGCGATCTCGGAGCACTTCACCTTCAGTCTCCCAATTCACATTACCTTGTAAGTTAGGCACTGGACAGAGCACGTAGAATGACTCGCATCCAGGCGGTGCAAAGCTCTTATCTGTCGCCGTAGGGCGATGCACATAGAGAGAGAAATCTTCGCTCATGTGTTTGGCATCAAAAATTTCTGCAAGCAGTTCTTTAAATCGAGGTCCCATCCAAATACTATGATGGGCAACGTCTGGATATAGCTTTTTGGTACCAAAATAAAGCACATATAGACCCATGCTATAGTGTTTTTTTATGCTGGGCAGTGGCGATTTTTTCTTTGGTAATAAATGCTGATAACAGGTTTCAGGATCTCCACCAAACACAATAATGTCGGCTTCTACTTGCTCACCACTATTAAGACGGACGCCAGTAGCCCGATTATGTTCTACCATAATTTCATCTACATCAGCATTAAGCTGGATAGTGATGCCGTGGCGGTCCATCAGTGCCGCCAACTCTTCTACCAGTTTACCCGTGCCACCCATGCAGAAAAACACTCCCCAACGTCGCTCAAGATAATGAATAAGCGTGTAAATGGCGGTTGTTTTAAAGGGATTGCCGCCCACTAATAAGGGGTGTATCGAAAAAGCTTGTCGAATTAGTGGGTGTTTGAGATGGCTATTAACCATTTGCGAAACTGTTTTATAGCATTTGAGAATGAGCAAGGCCGGCACCTGTTTGACCATATCCCATAGGCGGGTGAACGGCCGATGAACCAACTGTTTAAAGCCAACATCATAGACTTTCTTAGACTTATCGAGCAGCTTTAGATAGCCATCAGCATCGTCTGGATTAAAGCGCCTAATCTCTGTTAGCGTATCTTCAACGCTAGCACGATAATCAAACTGACTACCATCAGCAAAATGAAATCGGTAAAAAGGGTCTAACGGCACAAAGTCCAGATGATCACTCAATTTCTCATCAAACAGTTCGAACAACTCATCAAACAAGAAGGGTGCAGTAATTACTGTAGGGCCTGCATCGTGTCGATAGCCGCCCCGTTCAAACACCTGTGCTCGGCCACCAAGACTGCCTAAGCGTTCCATTAATGTTACTTCATATCCCAAAGCCCTTAACCTTAACGCAGTTGCTATACCAGCAAAACCTGCCCCAATAACCACCACCGTTTTACCGGCTCCAAATGTTTTTGATGTCAAGCGATCTGCCCTTGGAGTGTTGTTTCTGTTTTCTGCTGCACAGCAGCAACTAAGCTCTGAGCCACAGTGTGTAATTGAGGAGGTAACGAACTCACTAGCTGCTCAGCTTCCAAAAGCCAACCATCGACCAAAACATTGGCTTCAAGAATCACCTCATTGGAGGCAATGCGGCGCTGCCAATGGGTAAGTTGATTAACATCGTCAGAGTGATACCACCGTAAAAAGTCTTCTCGACCAACGCCTTTTTTAGCAAACAAACTAATCACTAAATTAGGTTTGCGACCATCAAGGTCACTCGACCGATGGCTTGATGGGATAATGTCGTCTATGTCATTGCGGCCTTGATAGGCCATTCCACATAAGCCAATGAGTTGCTCAAGACCCAATATTTCTGGGCCCATACCCGCAGCTATGGCTGCACCTTTGATTGGAGCAACCAACAGTGGAGCAGTCTTGCTTTTAGCGATGCGCTGCCATTCGGCTATTTCAGCACATTGACGCTGGGTGATATCAGATATCTGACCACTGCAGGTTTCCTGCATTGCCTGAGCTAATAAGGCGACTAAAACACCACTATATTGGGTATTTCTAGCACCCAACTCAAAGGCTTTGGCAACCATCCAGTCACCCAAGCATAGGGCCATATCTGATCCAAAGTGTTGGTGAATACTCTCTTGGCCGCGCCTATGAATGCTGGCGTCACTGATATCGTCGTGAATAAGGGAAGCATTGTGCAATAGCTCGCATGCAGCTGCCCAGTGTAAATTATCTAAAGTGTTTAATCCTAGGGCAAAACCACTGGATAAAGCGAGTTGAGCTCTAAACGATTTTCCTGGATTTTTAAAGTGGTACTCAGCAGCGGCTGCCAAGCGACTTAAAGGATGTGGCATTTCACGCTTATATAGAGCGTCTAGCTCTATTAGCAAATTCTTTTGATGAGTAAAGTGTATTGGGGACATTAAACGTACCCTTATCAAGTAAAGCTCTTTAAATGCTTAATTTTATTCCAAAAAAAGAGAAGAGCCAGCAAGACTGGCCCCTCCTATCATTCAAGCAGATTTGACTATGCTTTTGAACCTGAATCTGCTACTGCAGCAGCCCAGATAATCACACCAAATCCGATCTTGTTGATAAAGTCAGCTAGGTTATAAACAATGTTCAGTGTTGCTGCATCAGCACCGCCGCCCATATAACCGAAGAAGTAACCAATTGGGTAGATAGACCAACCAATAGTTACACAGATAAGCATCCACTTGTAAGCTTTTTGAACGTTGGCATTTGAAAGACCAGCATTAATTTGACTAGCTTCACCTTTGAAGATTTCCCAAACGATGAACGCCCAACCTGCCATTGCTAGAATAAACGCTAAAGTAACGCTCATTAAGCCTGTCTCACCGGCGAAGCCGAAGACCAACATAGCAATAGAACCAAGTAGCAACTTCCAGAATACGCGAGTCGGCACTTTTGTTACTGCACCAAGAACTAAGTAGAATTCAACCATTAACAGTGGCACGGTCAAGAGCCAGTCAATGTATCGTAATTCTGTTGGTGAAGTTCCCGTAGCTACCCACACGTCTCGCATGTAGAAGTAGTGAACCGCAGCAATCAACGTAACCAAGCCTGATACTGTCAAGGATGTCTTCCACTTTCCATCGACACGATCGCGCTCTATGAAGAAAAAAGCTGTCGCCGCAACAAGCGCCATGGAAATTAACCAAAAGGACATCCCGACCGGATCGGCGGAGGATAAGTTATAAGTCATTTGTAACCCCTAATTTTTTTATACCATTATTATAAGTGCCAGCATGTTAGTTTGAAGATAAACACACAAAACAACACTCTTCCACTTCAACCAGCCACTGTATAAGGAACTGGTTCTGTAAACTTATCCTTTTTTCAAGAGTGGTGCAAATTAGTGATAATTAATGCTACATTCAGTCAACGCTCACTTTTCTCTTAGGTTGTTAGCTCACTTAAAAACTTAAGATTTCAAACACTCAAGAGGGAAAAAGTTAAAAATTCAATTGCATTAACTGCTAAAAACATCCCTCCCCTTTACCTTTATTTCTCAGATGTAAAAAAACAAAGCTGTCCCGAGTTTTCTAACTCGTGGGAGAAACAAGCAAGTCGAGGGTTTGGCTGGCATGACGTTAACCTTTGGCTAGACCATACGCTTTAGACAAAGACCAGACTTCAGCTTTCATCTCAAAAAAATCAGCCACTAAAAAGCCAGTCGATCAAACAAAGATAAAAATTAATTGAATATTCGATCACTATTTATACAATATTTTTAAATAATTATTCAATAAATCACTTTTTTGTGAGCATTTTTTATCGTAAATACACCCTTAAAAAACCTTTTGTTTACGCTTTTAGACGGTTTATTTACAATAAATTTACGTTGAATCGCTCACATTTAGGTTTTTAGATCACTTATCCAAGGTGGATTTGCACCCTGTCGGGCTACATTAATTGCAGCAACTTTTACTGCATAAGTCAATGATGCTAGTAGTTCTGCTAAGCTAATGTGGGCTAATGCTCGTTTTGACATGAGGTTTTGTTCAACAATTTTAGCCATAAAACCAGCATTAAAAGTATCACCTGCACCAACGGTATCTACAACAAACACGTTTGGCGCTTCTTGATGAACTTTTTCACCAGAGTTTAGATACGCTGTTGCACCATCGGCGCCTTTAGTCACCACCACAATAGCTGTGCTGGTGCCTCGTAACAAGCCCACCTGTTGCTCTTCGTCGGCATGACTTCCCACCAACCAGTCTAAGTCTTCATCAGATACCTTGATAATATCAGCCACTTCAATAATGCCCTGCAAGCGTTGCCGATAACAGTGAACATCATTAATGAAATTTTCACGTATATTAGGGTCTAAAATAATCACAGTATCATCTGCATATTGCTTTACTAAATCACAATAGGAACTGGCAGCAGGCTCATTAATCAAACTAATGCCTCCCACATACAAAGCACTGAGGGACTGCCTCGCCACTGAAGACGCTTTTAGGTTAGGGATGTGCTTTATATTGACAGATCGACCCGCACTATTTTCATCGTAAAATGTATAGTTGGCGTGCCCCTCATTAAAGCTAACAAATGCTAGTGTGGTCGGTAAATCAGACCTCACAAGATATGATGTGTTGACCTGACTCGTCACTAATGCATCATGCAGTTGTTCGCCAAAGAGATCATTAGATATACCCGACACCATACCCACTTCAGCGCCTAAACGGCCCAACCCTATAGCCGTGTTAAAAATTGCCCCACCTACTAAAGGCGTAAAACTGGTTTGTCCAGAGTCTGATAACACTGGCACCATATCAATAAGGGCTTCACCACAACAAATAATCAAAATTAATCCTAAATTAAACGGCGTCCCATTAATAAAGACACGATGTATCAATAAATTCAAACAGAATGGTCTGAGTCACTACCCCCAACTCAATTTATTCTGCACTTCAGTACTCAATAGGCTGACTAGGTTTTCAAGCCAGTATTACCCGTCACCCTAGCCACCCTAGTCGCCCTAGTCGCCCTAGTCGCCCTAGTCATTCTAAAGTCTGGTAAATCAATCAACAATTCTTCAGCGTAAGTCTTTCACCTGCACTAGGTTAGTCATTATTATACCAGCAGGTATGCTTATCATTGCCATATTATTATCCACTTTAATAAGCCCATTTTAAATTCGTAAGCCCATTGCAGATGGCTTTATTAAACCAACACATTAACGACCCAAAAACTGAACTACGACTGCAGCATTAATTTATTAGACACACAACAAACTTATAACCAAGGTTCATGAATTACTTTTATTCCACTTTAAAATGATATCGGCAAAACCACTTTCTCTGATAATCAGTTTCGCATTGGGCATGTCGTTTAGTTCAACTTTTAAGTTCGCAGTTGGGTCATCATAATTCAGGTTTTTCCAGCGTTCTACTAACCTTAAACGCAAGGTCTCTTCATCACATGGAATGTTTACGCACAAGTCAAAATACTTTTTAAGCTGAGACCAGGGCCCATCTTTTAAGAGCAAATAGTTACCCTCAATCAACACTACATTAGTTTTGTTATCGATGAGTCTAGCGCTTGCAAGAGATAGGTCACGCTTGCGATCAAACACAGGAACAGCAACACTTTGTGTCCGTTTTTTAGTTGTTAGTCGATTTAAAACAGCATCTAAGCCACCTACGTCAAAGGTGTCAGGAGCGCCTTTTCTTTGTGTCAGTCCAAGTTGCTGCAAGATGGCATTATCATAGTGAAAACCATCCATGGGAACAGCTTGAACCTTAATTTCTTTGTTCTGCGCCAGCATTGCTTCCAATGCATCAGTCGCTGTTGATTTGCCACTGCCTGGAGGCCCTGAAATAGCAATAACGAGCCTGTTATGATCGGTCAATCGCTTGAGTATGTTATCGGCTAGCTGAGCCAAACTAACCTCTGACGGTAGGTTTTTGTTTATTAGTGCAGGCTGGGAATCAGAGGGCGTCATAGGGGTGCCTCTGCATCTTGCAATAGAGACTGATTACCGCAATAAGACTCTAGAGCAGCTTCAACCCCTCGATCCCAAATCATCATCAACCATCTGCAAAAAGCGCTTTGAAACTTTGGCTGGTCTGCTAAGTCACCATAAGTATTTCGCATTTCAAGCCATGCTTGTGGTTCTACTTTGGCTTGTTTTGCCGTTGCCACTAAGGTGTCCCAAAAAGGGTCATTGGATACGATAATACTGCCATCCTCTCTTGTACCCTCGCACATCCGAGCCCATGCAGCCTCAACTAATGCAAGGCCCTCGATCGAAGTCCCTGTGGCCAATCCGTCATGAACTGTCGGTAAGATAAACCCTGGATGTCGCGATGAGCCATCAAAGGCAACTCGGCGCACAGTGTCAATAATCTCAGGATTAGAAAAGCGGCGTTCGATAAGATCTACATATTGTTGAGGATTCATTCCTGCAACCTGAGCAACATGTGGAGCAATTTCTTCAGCTTGAACTTTTCGAAAAAAAGCATGAATCTGTGCATGCTCCATAGCCTCTGAAATCGTTTCTATATTCAAAATCTCTGCAATGTTAACTATGATCTGATGACCTGCGTTGAGGATACGAATCTTCTGTGTTTCAAAACCATGCACGTTATCAGAAAAGGTAGCGCCCACTTTTTCCCATTGCGGACGACCAGCACAAAAAGCATCTTCAAGTACCCATTGACGAAAGTTTTCATGGGTCACTGGAACTTGATCGTCAACTCCAATTTGCTTAGCTAACTCCAACTCTCTAGCTCCAGTTGCTGGCACAATGCAGTCGACCATTGAGTTTGGAAAAGTACACTGCGCCTCAATCCATTGAGCCAGTTTTAAATCTGACATTTTGGCAAGCGAAATAATCGTTTGCCTTAGGATGTCACCATTACCTTGAAGGTTGTCGCAACTTTGTAAGGTAAAAGGTCCAATATTGCGTTCACAGCGTATTTTTAGCGCCGCGATAATTGAACCAAAGGCGGTGCGCGGAGCACTGGGGTTAGCCGCATCGTACTCAATGTCTGGATGTGCACTATTCAAAGCCTTAGTCACAGGATCAATGTAATAGCCTCCCTCTGTCACAGTAAGAGCGACAATCCGTATTATAGGATCTGCCATTTGCGCAATCAAAGCACCGTTACCGTCCTCGATGGGCACGTAATCAATCATTGATCCGACCACTTCAGCAGATTTTCCCGACGGGTCCAGTTCAATTAAAGTACTCAAACAATCTTGAGACAATAGTTTTTCACGTTGCTCAGTGTCAAAGGGACGAACCCCTGCACCAATGATGGCCCAGTCATGATTAAGACCCATTTCAAGCAAACGGTGAAGATACCAAGATTGATGCGCACGATGAAAATTACCCAGTCCAATATGCACAATGCCAGGTGTCAGTGCCCGGCGGTCATAGGTGGGTTTAGAAATGATATCTGGTAGGCTGTTCAGACTTTGATTTGATAATATCATTAGCTTGTCCATTGACCTCCATCAACATTATAGGTTTGTGCCACAATGTATTCAGCTTCATCACTTGCTAAAAAAATAGCCATACCCGTTAAATCTTGGGCCTGCCCCATTCTTCCATAAGGCACCGCGTCACCCACCTCTTGCTTTTTCTGGCCCAGAACTTTGCCTTCGTGTTTAGCAAAGAACGCATCAACCCCATCCCAATGTTCGCCGTCAACAACTCCAGGAGAGATAGCATTGACGTTAATGCCGTGTTGAATTAAGTTGAGCCCGGCCGACTGTGTGAGGCTAATCACTGCTGCCTTGGTTGCGCAATAAACAGCCACAAGGGGTTCACCACGGCGCCCTGCTTGGCTGGCCATATTAATAATGCTGCCCTTAATACCTTGATCAATCATGTGTCGTGCCACAGCTTGCAGGGTAAACAGAGTGCCTGAAAAATTAATGTCGAACACACGCTGATAATCTGCACGATCTATATCAACGATGGGGCCAGCTGTAAAAATAGCTGCATTGTTGATTAAAATATCTATTTGACCAAATGTATCCACAACTTGGCTAATAGCACGATCAATACTCACTTGTTGGGTCACATCCATCTCTACAGCAATAGCTGCAGGGCCTAAGTCACTGACTGATCTGCGCGCGCGTTCAATATCAATGTCTGCAATTGCTACCCGAGCACCTTCTTTTATATAGGCCTCAGCAAAGGCGAGTCCAATGCCTCGAGCTGCGCCCGTGATGAGGGCACACTTACCAACAAGTCGCTTCATGCAATCCTCAATCCATCGTCTGAAAACAGATGAAGATGTGCATGATTTGGAGTAAGAAACACTTTTTCTCCATAATGCAGGCTAACCTCACCACTTGCTCTGACCGTAATCGGCTCTGGAAAAGCGTCACATTTCACATGAAAAAAGGTATCAGAGCCTAGGTGCTCTGATACACCAATAATGCCAGACCAAACCCCTTCTTGGTCTGAAATCGAAAGGTGTTCGGGCCGGATGCCAATGGTCTTCGCACCCAATTTGACGGCTTCAGGTCCTTCGAGTAAGTTCATAGAAGGCGAACCAATGAAACCCGCTACAAAAACGTTTTTAGGCTTGCTGTATAACTCAAGTGGGCTACCTACCTGCTCAATATTACCCGCTTTTAACACCACAATTCGGTCAGCCATAGTCATGGCCTCAACCTGATCGTGAGTTACATAAACCATGGTTGTGGCCAGTCGTTTGTGCAATTCACCAATTTCAAGTCGCATTTCAACCCGCAAGGCAGCGTCCAAGTTTGAAAGTGGTTCGTCAAACAAAAAGGCTTTGGGCTCGCGCACGATGGCTCGGCCAATCGCCACACGCTGTCGTTGTCCACCTGATAAAAGCCCGGGTCGGCGCTCAAGATAATCGGTTAGATTAAGCACTTCTGCTGCAGCCGTCACCTTACTATTAATTTTATCTCGGCCAAGCTTCGCCATTTTAAGTGGGAAAGCGATATTGTTGCGCACGCTCATGTGTGGGTAAAGAGCATATGACTGAAAAACCATAGCCAATTTACGCTTGGCCGGTGCCAATTGTGTAGAGTCTTTACCATCGATATGAATTTGGCCTCCTGTTACATCTTCAAGGCCTGCAATAAGGCGTAAGAGTGTTGATTTTCCACAGCCTGACGGTCCCACAAATACGGTGAATTCTCCATCTTCTATGGTCAAGTCCAACGGTGGTATGACTTCCACACCGTCAAAGCTCTTATTAACTTGATCAAGTACAATGCGTCCCATGAGTAAGGTCCTTATTATTTTACGGCGCCGAAAGTTAGGCCACGTACGAGTTGTTTTTGACTGAACCAGCCTAGGATCAGAATTGGAGCGATAGCCATGGTTGAGGCAGCGCTTAGTTTGGCGTAGAACAACCCCTCAGGGCTTGAGTAACTGGCAATAAAGGCAGTGAGAGGTGCGGCCTTTGCAGCAGTCAGATTGAGTGTCCAAAAAGCCTCATTCCAAGCTAAAATGACATTGAGTAGGATCGTCGACGCTATGCCAGGAACTGCCATGGGCATCAGCACGTAGAAAATTTCTGATTTGAGTGTCGCCCCATCCATACGAGCCGCCTCAAGTATTTCTCCTGGAATTTCCTTAAAATAGGTATACAGCATCCACACGATAATGGGCAGATTGATCAACATCAAAACCACAATTAAACCCAAACGAGTATCAAGTACGCCCAGTTCAATAAAAATCAGGTAAAGAGGGTAAAGGACTCCCACCGCTGGCAACATCTTAGTGGAAAGCATCCAAAGCAAAATATCTTTAGTTCGCTTAGATGGCACAAATGCCATGGACCAAGCAGCAGGCACAGCAATTAGGACACCCAACAGTGTTGAGCCACCAGCGATGAAAACTGAGTTCCATAAAAACCGCATATAGTTTGAGCGTTCTTGTACCACCTGATAATTTTCTAGGGTCCAATCAAAGTTAAGAAAAAGAGGTGGGCTGGCAATGGCCTGCGCCTCAGTTTTAAAACTCGTTAAAATAGTCCATAGAATGGGAAAAAAGATCATTAGACCGATAGACCATGCAGCAACGGTGGTCAGCATCTTCAGCTGCATTGAATTAGAACGTGCCATTTGAGCCTTCCTTAAGCATCTAGATTTTTGCCAACGATGCGCATTAAAAACAGCGCTACAATATTGGCTAAAATGATAGCGTAAACGCCACCAGCCGAACCAAGTCCAATATTTTGTGAATCAGTAATGCGCTGGAAAATTAAATAAGTCAGTGTTCTCGTATCGAAAGCGCCTGACGTAGTGACAAAAATCTCAGCGAAAGTTGAGAGGATAAAGATGGTTTGAATTAAAATAACCACTGTAATGGCCCGCCCTAAATGGGGTAATACGATAAACCAAAAACGTTTTAAAAGTGGTGCGCCATCCATTTCTGCAGCTTCCATCTGTTCACTGTCTAAAGATTGTCTAGCCGTTAATAAAATTAAAGTTGCAAACGGAAGCCACTGCCAAGAAACAATCATAATAATGGAGGGTAATGCGGCGTCAGTGAGCCATATTACTGGTTCAGCGCCAAAAGCCTTAAAAAGGTGGGCAAATAGACCGTTGACTGGGTCCATGAACATATTTTTCCAAAGTAATGCAGACACTGTAGGCATGACAAAAAATGGCGCAATCACCAAAATACGCACAATGCCTTGTCCCCACATGGGTTGATCCAAAAGCATGGCTAAAAGGATGCCAAGCACAACCGTAATCACTAATACACTGATGACAATGATCAGTGTCGTCTGAACAGCAGGCCAAAAACTACTTGATGTCAAAAACCGTACGTAGTTGTCAAAGCCAGCAAAGCCAAGATCACCACCACGCATGGGTAAGAATTTTCTAAAAGAGAACCAAAAGGTCATGGTTAACGGCACCAACATCCAGCCTAAAAGTAGGATCACAGCTGGCGCCATCATTACTCGCGCGGCAGATCGGGATGCATTGGTGGACATATGTATTTCCTCCGGTGACAGGACAGTGCCAAATCACACGAAATTAAGAGTCTACTAAGGTGGGTTGTGTTAGGTAATAGTACCAGAGGGCCGTAACTTATGCCCTCTGGTTCAAAGCGAACAGCTTAGCGGTAGCCAGCTGCTTCCATAGCTTCGTTAGTGATGGCTTGCGCCTTCGCTAGTGCTTCTGCCACAGTTTGTTGACCAGCATAGGCTGCAGAGAATTCTTGGCTAACTTCTGTTGCGATACCAGCAAACTCTGGAATAGCCGCGAACTGGATACCCACGTATGGGCTAGGATCAACGGTTGAGTTTGTTGGATCAGCCGACAGGATTGAATCCAATGTCATCTGCGCAAAAGGAACTGCCATGTACTTTGGATTCTTGTAAAGTGAGGTACGTGCTCCTGGAGGAACGTTAGCCCAACCTTCTTTAGCTGCTACTAGCTCAATGTAAGATTTGCTAGTTGCCCACTCAAGAAACTCTTTCGCAGCAGCTTCTTGCTGAGTGCCAGCAGGAATTGCTAGAGCCCATGCCCAAAGCCAGTTAGACCGCACACCTAAACCATTATCTGGTGCTAGAGCGAAATCAACCTTGTCTGCAACAGTAGAGTCTTTAGGATTTGTTACGAAAGACGCTGCCACGGTGGCGTCAATCCACATACCACATTTACCCTGTTGAAAGAGAGAAAGGTTTTCGTTAAAGCCATTGGTTGAGTAGCCTGGAGGGCCTGCATCATTCATCATGTTAACGTAAAAGTTAAGCGTGTCTGACCATTCGCGTGAATCGAACTGTGCATTCCAATCTTCATCAAACCAACGGGCACCAAACGAGTTGGACATTGCAGTGATAAATGCACCACCTTCACCCCAACCTGCTTTACCACGAATACACACACCATAAACTTCGTTATCACGGTCTGTCATTGCACGCGCAGCTTTAGCTATAAATGACCAGCTAGGCGCAGCTGGCATTTCCATGCCTGCAGCTTCCATTAGGTCTGTGCGGTACATAACCATTGAACTTTCACCATAGAATGGTGCAGCATAAAGGGTTCCTTCATGAGACAAACCACCTGCCATTGCTGGCAAAAGATCACCCACATCATATTCAGCTGAAAGGTCATCTAGCGGAACTAACCAACCGTTTGCTCCCCAAATTGGGGTTTCATACATACCGATGGTCATCACGTCAAAGGATCCACCTTTAGTGGTAATGTCCGTAGTAACACGTTGCCTTAAAACGTTTTCTTCAAGTGTGACCCACTCTACAGTGTGTCCAGTTTTAGCAGTGAAATCATCTGTTAAGCCTTGCATACGGATCATGTCACCGTTGTTTACTGTAGCCACAGTGATTACATCTGCCTGCACTCCCAGCGCACTAACCGCTGACAGAGCTGTCGCAGCAAGTAAGGTATTTTTTAATTTCATCATATCCTCCGGAGGATTTAGATTTATAAATTTTGATAGATATTTTTATAATTTACTTCGTCGGCGACCAAGCCGATGTCTCATCATATACTCAAGCTTTTACCCTTGTCAATTATTAATGTTAGTTGCTTTAATAAATAAATAAGACTATTCTCGTCAGTAAGGTTTAGCTTATTCAGCTCATTTAAATTGACTTAAATTGTTTTATATTGACTTCAAGAACGTTTAAAATGGCCGACCAATAAAACTAAAATTACGATCGAATGCCTTAGGCACTTGGTTTTGAGCCATTCACATCGCTAAAAGGAACTTCATTAATGCGCCTAGACGAGAACCAAAAAAGGGTCTTTAATGAATTTAGGCTTAACAAAAGAGCATCAAAAGCGGATGTCTCTCTAAAAGTAAATTTAACCCATCCAGCGGTCACCCAGATCGTGCGTAAACTCTGCGAGTCAGGTTACTTAAAAGAAGATGAAGAAAAGCGAAAAGGCCCCCGCGGACAGCCCGCCACAATTTATAGCATTTCCGACAAAAATATTTTTGTTGGGATTCATGTAGGGCGCAGCCGATTTGAGTTTGTGGCGGTTGAACTCACCGGAAATATTCTGAAAAGTGTGTCTGTTGCTGTTGGATTCCTCCAACAGGAAAAGCTGAAATCGTTGAGCCAACAAGAATTAGATCGTTTCCTTGCTGCAGAGGAGCTAAGTGGCAGACATATTGTTGGTGTAGGTATATCAACACCCTACTTCTGGGAAGGTTGGCAGTCCCTTTTGCCACCCAATAACGTCATTGACCAGTCCTGGAGTTCAGATTTAGTTACTAGTTTATTCAAAGTGCCCGATGTAGATAGTTTAATCGTAGAAAACGATGGCTCATCTGCCGCCCTTGGGGAATTAACTTTTGGTACTGGAGCAATTCATAAAGATTTTTTATATGTGAATATAGGAACTTTAATCGGTGGAGGCTTGGTGATTGACGGTACTCTTCGAACGGGTACTCATGGCAATTCAGCAGCTCTAGCGCCTTTTCCCGTGTCCCAATCCCATTTATCAACGGCACAAAGTTCTGGCCGGCCATTTGAACCCTTGCTCAGACGAGCATCATTATATTCACTTACAGAGCATGCCAACCGTCAGGGGCTAAACTTAGATATTGCCTCTTTAGATACGATTACTTGCGCAGCGACGATTCAATGCGTAGATGAATGGATCGAGGATTGCTCAAGCGCTTTAGCACAATTCTTAATTGGGGTTTGGTCTCTAATAGACATTGAGTCCATCGTTTTAGACGGAGCACTGCCTAAAGTGGTGCTGCATAAAATCGTTGATAGTACCTTGAGCCATGTGCAAAGCTTTCATACTGAAGGCATCATTACTTGTGATGTGAAACTGGGTGAACTTGGGTCTATGGCACAGTCTATTGGAGCGGCATGTCTGCCCATGCTTAGTATGTTGGGACGCCCCCCCACCATGAATAGTGATCATTAAATGCATCAGTGAATCCCCCTTAGTTCCATCAGCAGCGCTATAAAGAGATCTTTACATCGTTAATGGCACTCACATTATAAACTCAGGTTTTGGTGGAGCCCTACCAGCCAATCATCGGAAATGATTCAAACGCTGATTTTACTGCTGTAACAACGGCATCTAAATGTGCGGTATTCGCCAATAGAATGTCGCAAAATTTATCGTCATTCGCCGGATTGAGCAACGAGTGTGTATCAGTAGACCCTGTTTTACCTAAGAACCAATAATATAAAACGTGTCATAGTGGTTCTATGTTTTCTTTTGAAGGTACTTGTTAAATAAATTTAAACGTTTTTAGCGCCGGCCATCAGCAAGTAACAGCGATCGATCTTCGCGGCGCAGCAACAGCATTGATAAGGCACCAAGAAAGGGGCCAGGTACAAGTATTAGAAAAACCCAGCGCCAACTACCAAGGTACTCTGCTGCGACTGGTAACAACCAGATCACAAATATCGTTATTGCAAACCCAACACCCATTTGAAATGCCAACGCAGACCCAACCATCGATTGGTCGGATAGTTCAGTGACCGCGGCTGAAAATTGGGCGCTATCCGCAACTGCCGTTAACCCCCAGATCAATGCAATTATGATAAATAGCCAAGGGGGACCATTAAAACAGAGCCCAATGAGGAGCGCGCTTGTGCCTGAAATAACCATGAGGAAAATCGTTGCGTAACAA
>Ga0209090_10000047_pt1 | contig 75745 bp, 75 predicted proteins | sample ArcticOcean_MG_C_9_FD_187432 | JGI IMG/M metagenome (GOLD analysis project Ga0209090, IMG submission 187432) | Marine microbial communities from western Arctic Ocean - ArcticOcean_MG_CB2_152 (SPAdes) (version 2) | ecosystem: Environmental > Aquatic > Marine > Oceanic | place: Arctic Ocean... | reverse complement strand
AGAGCCATCCATTATCCTGGATGGGTGTCCGGTGGCATTGCCGAGGTTTACGAGCCTTCCTTCTGATAGCAAAATTAAATAATCATCACTTTCGAGGTCTGGCTTGTCTCCCGCTTTGGTATCTTTGAAGATTTTATGAACTTGAGGTTTAACCTCTTCCCAGGCCCATTCCTCTCTCATGAAGGCAGTGTCAATCTCAGTATCAAAATGGCCAATATTACAAACTACTGCTCCTTTTTTAAGAGCTTTAAGCATATGTTTATCACAAACTTTGTAGTTACCCGTTGAAGTAACCACCAGATCCGTATCTTCAAGAAGTAGTTTATTGATAGATTCTTCACTATTTTTATTAATTCCATCAATGTAAGGAGAAACAACTTCATACCCGTCCATGCACGCTTGCATTGCACAAATAGGGTCCACTTCTGTAACTCTAACAATCATTCCTTCTTGTTTTAAGCTTTGCGCTGAACCTTTACCCACATCTCCATAACCTATAACAAGAGCTTTTCTCCCAGCCAGAAACATATCTGTTCCTCTTTTAATTCCATCGTTTAAGCTGTGCCTCGTACCATATTTATTATCATTTTTTGATTTAGTAACAGAGTCATTAACATTTATAGCAGGCACTTTAAGTTCGTTCGACTCTATCATTTCATGAAGCCTAACAACTCCTGTTGTGGTTTCTTCAGTGATACCGTGGATATTTTCTAATATTTCAGGATATTTAGTATGAGCCATCGCTGTTAGATCGCCTCCATCGTCAAGTATCATATTGGCATCCCAAGGTGCGCCGTCTTTTAAGATGGTTTGCTCGATACACCAATCAAATTCCTCATCAGTTTGACCTTTCCAAGCAAATACAGGTATTCCTGCAGCAGCTATAGCGGCTGCGGCATGATCTTGAGTAGAAAATATATTACAGCCGGACCATCTCACTTCTGCTCCAAGCGAAATTAAAGTTTCGATGAGCACAGCAGTTTGAATGGTCATGTGTATACAGCCTAGGACCTTGGCTCCTTTTAAAGGCTGTTCATCGGCATAACGTTCTCTTAGCTTCATTAAAGCAGGCATCTCAGATTGAGCTATTACAATTTCTTTTCTTCCCCATTCTGCTAGAGACATATCAACTACTTTATAGTCTTGATTATTTGTTATTTCCATTTTTTTCTATTTTATTTAAATTTATATTTTATGACGTAAGGGCATCAACTTTATCTGTTTTTTCCCAAGTAAAAGCATCTTCTTCTCTTCCAAAGTGACCATAAGCTGCCGTTGCTTGATAAATAGGCCTCTTTAAATCCAACATGTTAATTAGCTGTCTTGGCCTGAGATCAAAATGCTCTCTTATTAAATCGGCAATTTTTTCTTCTGAAATTGTTGATGTACCAAAGGTATTCACACTGATCGATGTTGGCTCAGCAACTCCAATGGCGTATGAAACTTGTATTTCACATTTATCGGCCAGACCCGCTGCAACAATATTTTTTGCCACATATCTACCTGCGTAAGCAGCTGAGCGATCTACTTTAGAAGGGTCTTTACCTGAGAATGCACCGCCACCATGTCTTGCCATGCCACCATAAGTATCAACAATAATTTTTCTTCCCGTTAAACCACAATCTCCAGCCGGACCGCCGATAACAAATTTTCCGGTTGGGTTTATAAAATATTTTGTATCTGCATTAAGCCAATTAGAAGGCAATATAGGCTTAACTATTTCTTCCATAACACCTTCTTTTAAATCTTCTTGAGAAACGTCCGGGTCGTGTTGGGTTGATAAAACTACCGCAGAAATAGATTCTGGCTTTCCGTCTTCCCCATAAACAAAACTTACCTGGCTTTTAGCATCGGGTCTTAACCACTTAAGCTTTCCAGATTTTCTAATAAATGCTTGTTGTTCAACCAATCTGTGTGAGTAAGTTATAGGCGCCGGCATTAAAACTTCCGTTTCATTTGTGGCATAGCCAAACATTAATCCCTGATCTCCTGCTCCTTGGTTAAGGTCTTCACCTTCGCCTTCATTAACTCCTTGTGCAATATCTTGAGATTGCTTACCAATAGCGTTCATAACTTCGCAAGTTGCCCCATCCGTTCCAGTTGCTATGTCATCATAACCAATATCAGTGATGACTTTTCTTGTTATGGCTTCTAGATCAGGAGTTGATGCGCTTGTAATTTCTCCGGCAAGAACCACTAAATTGTCTTTAATAAGCGTTTCACAAGCCACTCTTGATTCAGGGTCATCTTTTAGCATTGCATCTAGGACAGCATCAGAGATTTGATCTGCCATTTTATCCGGATGTCCTTCTGATACTGATTCAGAAGTAAATATTTTATATTCAGACATAGTTTTCCCTCTAAAAAGGAGCGCATTCTAACCTTTTTAAGGTTTTTTTTTGTTAATTTTTCACATTTACTGACTTAACCTATATACAGAGATTTTCTTATCAGCGAAAATGACTCTTTAATCCTAAATAGGGCTATTTCATCATGATAAACGACACCACCGCAATTCAGTTAGCAAATGCCCTGAGAGTTTTAGCAATGGATGCAGTAGAAGCTGCTAAATCAGGACATCCAGGAATGCCCATGGGAATGGCTGATATCGCAGAAGTCTTATGGAGAAATAACTTAAAACATAACCCCCTCAACCCAGAATGGTCTAATAGAGATAGATTTGTTTTATCCAATGGCCATGGTTCAATGCTTCTCTACGGACTTCTGCATTTGACGGGGTATGATTTATCAATAGATGAAATAAAAAACTTTAGGCAATTGGGCTCTAAGACACCCGGTCATCCTGAATATGGAATAACTCCTGGAGTTGAAACAACCACCGGCCCTTTAGGACAAGGAATATCTAATGCAGTAGGTATGGCAATTTCAGAAAAGTTGCTTTCAGTGCGTTTCAATCGTGAAGGATATAACGTCGTTGATCACATGACTTACGCTTTTACTGGGGACGGTTGCCTTATGGAAGGAATCTCTCATGAAGCTTGCTCTCTGGCAGGAACTTTAGGTTTAGGTAAGCTTGTGGTTATTTATGACGATAACGGAATTTCAATTGATGGGCCCGTTAAAGGCTGGTTTACAGAAGACGTACCGGCGAGATTTAAATCATACGGATGGCAAGCAATAGCAAATGTTGATGGTCATGATCCAGAGCAAATAAGCGCTGCAATTAAAGAAGCTAAAGCAGATAGCTCGAAGCCGACTATAATTTGTTGCAAAACTATTATAGGAAAGGGTTCGCCAAATAAAGCAGGGACTTCTTCTTCACATGGAGCTGCTTTCGGAGAAGAAGAAATAAAAAATATACGAGAAGAACTTTGTTGGACTCATGAGCCTTTTGAAATTCCTGAAGATGTATATGAAGCTTGGAATTTTCACAAAAAAGGGAATGAACTAGAAGGTAATTGGAACAACCTGTTCTCAGAGTACGCCTCTAATTTTCCTGAATTAGCTGAAGAATACACAAGATGTATGTCCATGGATGATCCAAATGGTCTTGAAGAAGCTTTATTGGATTTTGCGCACAAGATGCAGCAAGAAAAACTCACCTTAGCAACAAGAAAGTCATCTGAAATGGTGATAAATGTTCTTGGACCGTTGATGCCTGAGCTAATTGGAGGTTCGGCAGACCTAACAGGTTCAAATAATACCAATTGGTCGGGCACCGTTGATATAACAAAAGATGATTTCAGTGGAAACTATTTGAACTATGGGGTTAGAGAATTTGCCATGACAGGAATTATGAATGGAATGGTTTTGCATGGCGGAACCAGGCCCTACAGCGGAACATTCTTAACTTTCTTAGATTACGCCAGGAATGCAGTAAGAATGGCAGCTCTAATGGAGATTCCAACAGTATTGGTTTATTCACATGACTCAATCGGAGTTGGAGAAGATGGGCCAACGCATCAACCTGTGGAACATTTAACCAGCCTAAGAACTACACCTAATATAGAGACTTGGAGACCTTGCGATGCCGTGGAGACAGCATTTGCCTGGAAAGCAGCAATACAAAATAAGACTCAACCCACGGCTTTGATTTTATCAAGACAGAACTTACCAACAATAAATAGAGAAGCAGGCCAATTAAATTTGATAGATAAAGGCGGGTATATTGTTTACGAATCGCCTGGTGAACCAAAGCTTGTCTTGATGTCTACGGGGTCAGAACTTGCAGCGACTCTAGAAGCAGCAAAAGAAATTGAAGATAGAGTGGGCGTTAGAGTTGTTTCCATACCTTGCACTGAAAGGTTTGATTCACAAGGCAAAGACTATATTAAAAGTATTTTAGGAATAGGTTCCTCTAGGGTTGCAGTTGAAGCATCTCACGAAGATTGGTGGAGAAAATACGTAGGACTGAATGGCAAGGTCATCGGCATGGATTCTTTTGGTGAATCTGCTCCTGGGAATGTGCTGGCTGATCATTTTGGTTTCACTAAAGAAAAAATAGTAGCCTCTCTAGAAGAATACTTAAAGATTTAAGACAAATGAATACTCTTTTAGATTTAGACTTATCTAATAAAAGAGTTTTATTGCGTGTAGATCTAAATACACCTATTCAAGACTTCATGGTCTCTGATGATGAAAGGATCTTAAGGTCTTTGCCTACGATCAGGCACATCTTAGAAAATAATGGAAAATTAACTGTTTTAAGTCATTTAGGAAGACCGGAAGAAAATGGGGTTATACAAGTTAAATTTTCTTTATACCCTGTTGCGCAAAAACTAGGAGAGCTTTTAGGTCGAGAAGTTGATTTAATAGATTCAATAGAAGAGTGGTCGGAGCCAGACTCTGGTAACTTAAACATGTTAGAAAATGTAAGGTTTCTGAGAGGGGAAAAATCTAATGACCCTTCACTTTCAAGAAGACTTGCTGAAATGTGTGACATTTTTGTGATGGATGCCTTTGCAACCTCCCATCGGAGGCATGCTTCGACAACTGGAGTTATCTCTTTTGCCAAAGAAGCCTGTGCTGGCTTATTACTAAAAGAAGAACTTGAATCATTGGAAAAGTTAAATCAAAATGAAAGTAGACCTTCCGTAGCCGTTCTTGGAGGCGCAAAAATTTCAACCAAATTAGATTTAATCAATTCTCTCTCTGACAAAATGGATTATATAATTTTAGGTGGAGGGATCGCCAATACCTGTCTTGCAGCTCAAGGTTTTGAAGTGGGTTCATCGCTATGTGAGAAGGACATGCTAAAACAAGCATTGGAGCTGGCAAACAAAGAAGGAGTTATATTGCCTAAAAAAGTTGTTGTTGCTAACTCATCAGACGAACAAGGGAGAGTAGTGGATGTAGGTTCTATTGAGTCATCAGACTCAATATTTGATATAGCCCCAGAAAGTTTTGAAGCAGTAAAGTCTATTCTTGCAGATGCAAAAGTAATTTTATGGAACGGTCCAGTTGGGCTATTTGAAAAGCAACAATTTATTCATGGCACCTCTTGTGTGGCAAAAATGATTGTTAATTCAGAGGCTTTTTCTGTTGGTGGAGGTGGAGATACAATTGCTGCTGCAAAAGAAATTGGTGTTCTCGATGACATCGACTACATGTCTACTGCAGGCGGAGCTTTTTTAGAGTTTATAGAAGGCAGACATCTACCCGCCATAGAAGCTTTGAAATTGAAAGCTCTTGAATCTCAAGATAACAGGACTTAGGATAAATTAAATTTAGGAGAAATAAATGTCACTAGATACTTTAGAAGAAATAGCAAATTATATAGTTTCTGACGGAAAAGGAATCCTGGCTGCTGATGAAAGTAACCCGACTTGTGGTAAAAGATTTGATTCAATAGGAGTGGAATCTACAGAAACCAGTAGGCGAGACTACAGAGAAATGCTTTTTAGATCCGAAGGTATGAAGGGCAACATAGGGGGGGTTATATTATTTGATGAAACCTTAAGGCAAAGTTCTGAGGATGGGGTGTCTTTAGTAAATCTTATTCTTGATCAAGGTGCTCTTCCTGGAATTAAAGTAGACCAAGGTCTCCAGCCTCTTGATGGTCATCCAGAAGAAACTTTAACCCAAGGATTGGAAGGCTTGGGACATAGATGCGATGAGTATTTTGGTTTAGGAGCAAAATTTACCAAGTGGAGAGCGGTAATAAAAATAGGTGACGGAATGCCTTCGGATCAAAGCATAGAAGAAAATATGCAGGCTTTAGCAGATTACGCTAAGGTTGTTCAGCAAAGCAACATGGTTCCTGTGGTAGAGCCAGAAGTGTTAATGGAAGGAGATCATACGATTGATCAATGTATGGACGCATCAAAAAGATGCCTGAATGCTTTGTTCAACAGTTTAGAAAAGAATCAAGTTAATTTAGCAGGCACTATATTGAAGCCAAACATGGTCACCTCTGGATCCTTATCTGCAAATCAAGCAAGTATCGATGAAGTGGCAGAAAAAACGCTAGAATGCCTTAAATCAGAGGTCCCTTCTGATTTACCTGGTATAACTTTTTTATCGGGAGGCCAGTCGGATCTTTCTTCAACGGCACACTTGGATGCCATGAATAAGATAGGCGGTTTTGATTGGAAGCTAAGTTTCTCCTATGGAAGGGCATTGCAACAACCGGCTCTAAAGGCATGGTTAGGAAAAGAAGAAAACAAACCTGCAGCTCAAGCAGCTTTATCCCACAGAGCCTTGATGAATAAGTTGGCAGCAAGAGGAGAATGGAGCGAATCTCTTGAGAAGTAGCTCCCTGGACTAGTTGAAGATCCTACTACAAAGAGTATCACAAGCATCGGTCGAAATAGATGGCAAAGTATCAGCCTCTATAAAGAAAGGAGCCCTTGTTTTTGTTGGATTTGATCCAAAAGACTCTTTCGATGAAATAAAGAGGCTTAGTAAAAAGCTTCTCAACTATAAAATTTTTTCTGATAAGAATGGCAAGATCAATTTGAGTATTATTGAAACTAACTCAGAAATTTTACTTGTTCCTCAAGTTACTTTGTCTGTAAGTACCAAAAAAGGTCTTAAGCCAAGCTTTTCGCAAGCTGCAAGTCACGAAGAAGGGCTAATTTTATTTAAAGAATTTAACGATCACCTTCTTCAAGAATACCCTAAGGTCAAGAAAGGTATTTTTGGAGCTGAGATGTCTATTGGATTGGTAAATGAAGGGCCTATTACTTTTTTATTCAATTCTTAGGGTTTATTTTTTTTGGTTAGCCTGGCCATCAGAAGGCCCAACTCAAATAAAAGCCAACTCGGTATAGCCAGCAAGGTTTGAGACAAAACATCAGGTGGAGTCAAAAACATTGCTACGACGAAACACAAAATAATTATGTAGGGTCTTTTTTTAGCGACACTTTCAACTGTTGTAATTTCTGACCATATCAACAGGAAAATTAAGATGGGTATTTCAAAACAAAAAGAGAAAGCAAAGATCATTGTTAGAACAAAATCTAAATATTTACCAATGTCTGTCATGACCATCACCCCTTCTGGGGCCGTGCTTGTAAAGAACCCAAATACCAATGGGAAAACAATAAAGTAAGCAAATAAAGTGCCCAAGTAAAAGAGCAAGATGCTTGAAGCAATAACTATTGAAGAAAGTATCTTTTCGTTTTTATACATACCCGGAGCTATGAATGACCAAGCCTGACTCAACAAATAGGGTATTGATATTAGTAAAGATACATAAAATGTTAGGCGTAAGGGAGATAGGAAAGGCGAAGCAACTTCCGTAGCTATCATGGAGGAGTTTTCTGGCAGGAAAGCTTGAAGTGGTTCCGCTACAAATTCATATATTGAGTTAGAGAAGTAAACCAAGCTCAAGAAAGCTAAGAGTATAAAAGCTGATGATTTTAATAACTTTGTTCTGAGCTCCGAAAGATGACCTATAAAATCTTGTTGTTTTGTATTCTGAGTCATCAATTAGACCTAATCTTCTTTATTTTGATGAACATCAGTTTCAGATTTTTTTAAGATCTCTTCGTTACGAAGGTCTTGATAAATTTCATCCAGGCCTATGTTTTTGGATATTTCTTCTTTTGTAGATGTGACGGTTCTTTTGATCCATTCTATCGATCTGGTAACAGATTTTATGACCTCTGGAAGTCTTTCAGGTCCTAAGACCACAAGACCGATCACCAAAACTAAGAATAATTCAAGAAGCCCTATGTCAAACATGTGAAGAAAATAGAGCGATTATTTGTTGTCTGAATCTTCTTTTTTATCGTCATCATCAATGGCTTTTTTAAAACCTTTGAGAGCGTTCCCAAGGTCAGAACCTAAGTTTTTTAATCTTTTAGTTCCTCCAAAGATAACAAGAACAATCACCAATATTATTAATATTTGCCATATGCTAATTCCACCAAAACCCATAATAATTTCTCCTTAACTAATCTGTTCTTGAAGCTTTCTCATCCAAGCCTGATGTGCCAAATCTTTTTTCTAATTCATTTAGCACTTCTTCAGCACTGATGCCTTCATAAGACAGCAATACCATTGTATGAAACCACAGATCGGCAGTTTCATGAATCAATTTCTTTTTCTTGTTTTCATCATTAGATTCTGCGGCTTCAATCAATTCATTTGATTCTTCAGAAACCTTTGAAAGTATTTCTGCAAGCCCTTTATCAAATAGGGACTTTGTGTATGAAGAATCTGCTAAAGAACCTTTTCTTTTTTCTAAGATTGCAGAAATTTCAAGAATAATATCTTTTTTCATCTTACGGTCAGTTGAAGAGATAGATAATGATAGACCCAATAATTATTATTGTAAGAAGATTTAAACTTCTTTTTTCATTTGAAATTTTCTTGACCAGCTCCTCGTGCCTTGATTCGCTTGCTCTTTGATACGATTCAATGTTCTTTATTTGCTCGATGGCTGTTTCTGCAACTTCAGGAAGTTTTCGTGCCTTTTCGATAAGCTGAGCTGCATTCTCTTTTGCCCAGTCTTGTAGCTTTTCCGGATTGTATCTTTCAGCAATCCAGCTTTTTAGAAATGGGTTAGCAATGGACCAGAAATCCAGACCCGGATAAAGTTGTTTACCTAAACCTTCAATATTAATAAGTGTCTTTTGGAGTAGCATTAAAGAAGGCTGCATATTTAGATTGAATCTTCTGGCAGAGTCAAAAATGAAGAGCAACAATTCTCCAAAGTTTATATTTTCTAAAGGCTGATCAAATATAGGTTCACAAGCAGCTCTGATTGTCCTTTCTAATTCATTAGGCCTCGTGTGAGGGTCTACCCACTTGGCCTCTATGAGAACAGACGCTACTTCTGAAAAATTCTTACTGATAACTGCCAATAGCATTCTGCCAATTTGAAATTGTTCATCCTCGCTGAGAGAGCCCACTATGGCGTAATCAACGGCAATGTAGCTTGGATTTGAAGGGTCTTCTGCTTCAATAAAAATATTTCCTGGGTGCATGTCGGCATGAAAGAAATTATCAATAAAAACTTGTTTTAAAAATATCTCCACTCCTCTTTCAGACAAAAGTTTAAGGTCAACTCCCAACTCCTTGAGAGTCTCAACCTTATCCACTGGGATGCCAGAAATTTTTTCCATGACCAGGACGTTATCAGTTGTTAAATCTAAATAAACCTCAGGTACATAAAGAAGCTTATTATCCGTAAAATTTCTTTTAGTTTGTTTAATATTGGAAGCTTCAATCCTCATGTTGAGTTCAGCTTCAATTACGTATTCGTACTCTTCGACCAGCTTCAAGACTTGCAGTCTAGTAGCGTCTTTAGAGTATTTTTCTATAATTCTTGCTGCTCTTTTCATTAAGGAAATATCGCGTGCTATCTTTCTAGCAATATTAGGTCTCACCACCTTTATAGCGACTTCTGTGTCAGTTCCCTTAAGGGTTGCTAAATGAACTTGTGCTATGGACGCTGCTGCGCAGGGACTATCTTCAAAATCATCAAATAAATCATGAATCGGAGCCCCTAATTCTTCTTCTATAATCTCTATTGCTATTTTTGAAGAGAAAGGAGGCAGATTGTCTTGAAGCGACTGGAGGGCTCTTGCTATATCAGTTGGGACGACATCAGGACGAGTGGATAATAGTTGTCCAAATTTTATATAAATTGGTCCAGCTTCCTGCAATGCTCCTTTTATTCTTTCCCCTCGAGGCTTGTTTGTAGAGAAAATTTTCCACGGGGAAATGAAAAGCAGCGTATTCACCAATTTTGAATCTGAGTATTCAGTTAATAAAGTGTCCAATCTTGCTTTTAAGATTATGTTTAATAGTTGTAGTAGGTGAATAAAGTCTCTTAACATTTTATTTTAAGCTTTGATTCCTGAATGAATAGCCACTATGCCATTAGTGAGGTTGTCGTAATTGCATTCAATGAAGCCACACTTCTCCATAATTTCTTTTAGTTCTTCTTGGGTAGGGTGCATTCTTATGGATTCAGCTAGATATCTATAGCTTTCTTCGGTATTGGAAATCACTTCACCAATTTTAGGTATGACTTCAAAAGAAAAAATATCGTAGATTTCCCTAAAGGTTTCGTTGGTGGGTTTAGAAAATTCAAGAACTATTAATTTTCCCCCTTTTTTTAAGGACCCCAATATTGATTTGAGAGCTTTTTCTTTATTTGTAACGTTTCTAAGTCCAAATGCAATAGTAACTAAATCAAAAGTTTCATTTCTGAAAGGCAGGTATTGTGCATCTATCTGAGCCAGGTTGATGCCCTCTATGCCCTCATCTATAAGTCTGTCTCTGCCTTCTTCTAACATTTTTCTATTAATGTCTGAAAGAACTATTAAGCCTTCTTCTTTAATTGTTTCTTTCATCAGCTTAACCATATCACCAGTGCCCCCAGCGAGGTCCAATACTCTAAAGTCTTCTCTTAAACCAGAAGACTCAATAGCAACTTTTTTCCAAAGTCTGTGGATACCAAATGACATCAAATCATTCATGAGATCATAATTCTCTGAAACTGCATCAAAGACACTACCAACCATCTTCGACTTTTCTTGAGAGTCTACTTGACGGAAGCCAAAATTCGTTTCTTTTGTAGTTTTATCTGACATTATAAAAAAAGTATTTTACCCTATGCAGCGTCCTCTTGATTTTGATTTTTAAGAATTTTATCAACTGATCTCATGTAAACGCTGATACGCTTCCTCATTTTTTTAAACTGATTATCATCCATAGAGTTAACAATGTTTGTCACTGCTTTAATGCTTATTATTTGATTCCTTTCAGCTTTCTTTCTAAAATCAGGAGGTCCTAGATCAAACAAAGTAACTAAATGACTATTAAGCTCTTCCTTAAAGGAGCCTTTTTTGTTTGTTCTTAATATTGAAATCATTTCTTGTGTCCATTTTGCCTGCAATTGACCCCATTCATCTCCATTGTCTGTAATTCCTTTAATTGATGCAGCTAAAATAGTCTCTTGTTCGCTGCTAAGTTTTATCCCGATTCTCTTAAATCCAGAAATATAATTTTTTTGTAATCTTTCTTCGTATGTCTCTTTTTTTCTATCTTTTTCTTCTTCCTTCCTTTTCTCTTGTAATTCAAGAAAATGGTTTTCAATTTCACTTATCTGTTTTTCATTAAGAGTTAAGGAAAATTTAATAAACTCAGAATCAAAATAAGAACTGATCGACTTAAGAATAATAGAGCCTTCTTCGTATATTGAATTAATCTCTACACCGGTACTTGAAGAGTTTAATGAGTTAACTTTACTCAATAGCAGTTTTATTTCAGTTAATTTCTCTTTTACTAGCCAATATTTAAAGTTCTCCGTTACAGTTTCAATTTCTTCCTTTTGAGTATCGGAAAAGTTAGCAAAAGTAAAAAAATAATCATTTAAGTAGTTATCCAGCTTTCCAAAAGCCCAAGATCCAGCAATCGAGCAGGCGCTCATCAGCAATATAAGGCTGATAGCAGGGATAATTTTTACATTGATCTTAAGCATAATTAGGGGTTATTGTAGTTTGCAGTTAGAATTCTGTCCTCAAAATGTCTCAAAACAATAATTACCCAGCACTAGTATGGCTTGATCTAGAAATGACAGGCCTTGATCCAGATTCTGAAAGAATCATAGAGATAGCAACGGCTGTTACAAACTCAGACTTAACTGAAATAATTGAAGGCCCAAACCTTGTTATCAAACAACCTCAAGAATTCATCGATAATATGGATGAATGGAATACCAATCAACACAACAGTTCGGGTTTAGTTGAAAGTCTTAGGGTAACAAATGTCACAGTAGAAGAGGCAGAAAAAGAAACTCTAAAATTTCTATCCAATCACACCATCAAAGGGAGATCCCCTCTTTGTGGTAATACAATCTCTCACGACAGAAGATTTTTAGTCAGATACATGCCTGAGCTTTCTTCTTACTTTCACTACAGGAATGTTGACGTTAGTTCAATTAAGGAAGTTGTTAAGCGCTGGCACCCTCATCTAGCGGACGGCTATAAGAAACAGGGCGGGCATAGAGCCATGGCAGATGTAATAGATTCAATTCACGAACTAAAATATTTCAAAAACAACCTTTTTATTCCCGGGCCTTAATCTTTATTCTGAGAACCGCCATCAAGGAAGGTGTTCATAAAAGGCATAACGTTATTGCCTTTATTAGGTTTTATCTTTGCACTACCCTTTTTATCGACCTCATCAATCCGAAGGATGCAGCTGACAGGTATGTAGCTCCTATTCACTCCTTTAAATTCTGCTTTAAGCTTCTCTTCACTTGGATCCACAACAATTTGTGAGTTTTGATCAAACAAATACTCCTCAACTTCTATAAACCCGTACATTTCACTTTGATAAATAGATTTAGCAAAGATCTCGTATATTTCACCCAGTTGCACAAATACTATTTTGTAGATTCCCTTTTTTGCCATTACAATCCCTGCCTTTTTAAATAAGATTTAACTTTATAAGATAAATTCGCTGTAACATTATAAGTATATATGGGCAAAAAATTATTCATCAAGACCCAGGGTTGTCAAATGAACGAATACGACTCTGATCGTATGCAAGATCTTTTGAACCTCAGTCATGGTTTCGAAACAGTTGAATCTGCCGAAGAGGCCGATCTTATTTTATTGAATACCTGTTCTATACGAGAGAAAGCCCAAGAAAAAGTTTTTCATCAACTGGGTAGATGGAAGAAACTTAAAGAAAAGAATCCCGATCTTAAAATAGGAGTGGGTGGTTGTGTGGCGAGTCAAGAAGGAGCTAAAATTACCAAAAGAGCCCCTTACGTTGATTTAGTTTTTGGACCTCAAACCGTCCATAGAGTCCCTACTCTCTATGAAAATACAACTAAAAAAGACTCTTCGGTCATTGATATATCTTTTCCTAAGACGGAAAAATTTGAGAATTTACCAGAGCCAACTTCAGACGGCCCTTCTGCTTTTGTTTCAATTATGGAAGGCTGCAACAAGTACTGTTCTTTTTGTGTGGTTCCTCATACTCGAGGTAATGAGATAAGCAGATCTCTTGAAAGTATTATTGAAGAGATTATCAGTCTTTCATTAAAAGGAATAAGAGAAATTGTTTTGTTGGGGCAAAATGTAAATTCTTACAGAGACTCTAAATTGAAGACTAAAGGGTTGGGCTTATCTAATTTAATAAGGGCAGTAGCTGATGTCGAGGGGATAGATAGAGTTAGTTTTACAACATCTCACCCTTTTGAGTTTGGACAAGACCTGATAGATATTTATACCGAAGTTCCTGAATTAATTAGCCATGTTCATTTGCCAGTTCAAAGTGGTTCAAATACTATATTGAAAGCCATGAGGAGAAGGCACACTCGAGATGAATACATAGAAACCATTAATAAATTAAAAGAAATAAGGCCAGGAATTAGTATTTCATCAGACTTCATAGTTGGTTTTCCAGGAGAAACAGAGGAAGATTTCCAAGACACTCTAGATCTAACTGATGAAGTTGAATACGATGAATCTTTTAGCTTTATATACAGCCCCAGACCTAACACCACTGCAAAAGACCTCGAAGATACTGTGTCTCCTCAAGAAAAGAAAGAACGTCTAGATAGGTTACAAACTAAGTTAGAGCAATCAGCTTTAAGTATAAGCAGAAGGATGGTAGGAGAAGTTTCAAATAGCCTAGTTACCGGGGTTTCAAAGAAAGATCCTGGAGAGTTTCAGGCCAGAACAGAGAATAATAAAGTTGTAATTTTTTCTTGTGATGACCAGAACTTAATAGGTAATTTTGTACCCGTAGAAATTGTAGAGGCCAAAACTAAATCTCTTAGAGGAATTTATAGACCTGAATGTTAAAAGACCTTAAATTTCAATTAGAGCCAGCTGATCAAGAAAGAATAACCAGTCTCTGTGGCCCTACTAATTCTATTCTCAAACAGATTGAGAAAGCCCTTGATATTAAAATCATAAATAGAGGTGCAAATTTTAAGATAAAAGGCCCTATTTCAGGACTTAATATAGGGAAAACCATTATAACAAAGCTTTATAGCGATTTAGAAAAGGTCAATGAAATTTCTCCCTCAAACGTCCACTTGTATCTAAGAGAAGCAATAAATAACTCAAAAAGAGAAAAAAATATGGAAAACAGTCTCACGTCTAAGAGTCCAATTAAGACTCCCAATCTAGCTATTATTCCTAATGGAAGTCATCAACAAGAATATATTGAAACTATTAATAAAAGAGTCCTAACCTTTGGAATTGGCCCTGCTGGAACAGGAAAGACATACCTGGCAGTAGCCAGCGCTGTTCAACAATTAGTAAGCGGTGAGGTGGAGAAAATACTTTTAGTTAGACCCGCTGTAGAAGCCGGTGAGAAGTTAGGTTTTTTACCTGGAGATTTAAGTCAAAAAGTTGATCCTTATCTGAGACCTCTTTATGACGCTCTTTTTGAAATGCTAGGCTTTAAAGAAACAAACCAGCTGATAGAAAGAAATATCATAGAAGTCGTGCCCTTGGCTTTTATGAGGGGCAGAACACTAAATAACTCATTTATTATTCTGGATGAAAGTCAAAACGCCACAGTTGAACAGATGAAGATGTTTTTAACCAGATTTGGATTCGGATCGAAAGTAGTTGTAACTGGCGACATAACGCAAATTGACCTTCCTAAGAATACCCAATCAGGCCTAGTGCATTCTTTGGATGTTTTAAAAGAATTATCAGAAGTTGGATTTATAAAGTTTGATTCTAAAGACATAGTTAGGCACGGTTTGGTGCAAAAAATTGTTGAAGCATACGAAGAACATAATTAAGTTTTGAGCTCTCTAGAACCCAAGGTTGAAATTACTTTTGAAGGTGTAAATACAGAAGCCTTTAGTTCTTATGATTTGGAAAACTGGTTCAGATTAACAATTGATGAAATTAGAACCTCAGAAGGTTCAGTCTCTATTAAATTTTTAGGAAAAGAAGAGATGCAATTAATGAATAAAAAATTTAGAAGTGCGGACCATCCAACAAATGTATTGGCTTTCCCAATAGATAACAGGCTTGAATTAGCAACTGACAGCCTGGGTGATATTGCAATTTGTCATGAGGTTGTTTTAAAAGAAGCAAAAGAACAAAATAAAAAAGTATCCGACCACATGGCTCACATTTTTATTCATGGAGTTCTACATTTACTTGGCCATGATCACCAAAAAGAAGTTCAGGCAGAAACTATGGAAAATTTGGAAAGAAGGATATTATCAAAAATAGGTGTTGCTGATCCCTACTAATTGGACCTATTATAATTAAGTGTTTATAGATTGAGGCGTTAATGAACGAAGAACCACCAAGTATTTCCGCTGAGCCAGGTAGGCTCGGCATTAGAAAAAGAATCAAAGACCGAATAAAAGAGATTTATCAAAATTTCTCTTATAAACCCCAAAACAAACAAGAATTAGCAGGATCTATAAGAGACTCCAGTGAGCGGGGGGTTTTAGAAAAAGGCACGCTAAACATGATGGAAGGCGCTTTACGTGTTTCAACTGACCAGGTAAGAGACATAATGATACCTAGGCCTCAGATGGTGTTTGTGGATTCTGAGGAGAGCCCAACAGACTTTCTGCCACGTATAATTAAATCGAGCCATTCAAGATTTCCTGTAATAAACGTTGATTCAGATGAAATTGAAGGTATTTTATTAGCAAAAGACCTCCTTCCTTACCTTTTTTCTGAAAACATCAAGGATTTTGAGCTTTCATCAATCATCAGGCCTGCAACCTTAATACCCGAGAGTAAAAAGCTTAATCTATTATTAGATGAACTTCGAATGAATAGAAATCACATGGCCATTGTTTTGGATGAATACGGTGGAATCACCGGCTTAGTAACTGTAGAGGATGTTTTAGAAGAAATAGTGGGTGAGATAGAAGATGAGCATGATGACAACCCTGATATTTTAATAGAAGAACTGACAAAGGATGAATTTCTTGTCGCTGCTTTAATACCTATCGATGAGTTCAACATGGCCTTCAATTCAAATTTAAGCGATAAAGATTTTGATACTTTAGGCGGTATAGTAATGCATCACTGTGAAAGATTCCCTAAGGTCAATGATGCCATAACAATAGAAAATTTAAGGTTCGTTATTCACTCTATCGAGAGAAGAAGTATAAAGAAAATAAAGGTATCTAAATTAAAATAACCCTTCCTCTGTCGCCCCACAAAATTTAATATAAATACTTGTGAAAATTAAGTATTTAATTGCAGTTCTCAGTGGGTCATTATTTGCATTAGGTTTTGCCCCTTTCTTCTTATGGCCTTTATCCATTTTATCTATTTGCATACTCATGTACTTGCTCGATGGGCAGGGAAGAAAAGAAAGTTTCATCATAAGTTTTTTGTACGGTTTAGGCTATTGGTTATGCGGTATTTCTTGGGTGTATGTGAGTATTCACTATCATGGTGATATTAGCATTATAGGTTCTTCCTTAATAACTTTTTTATTTATTTCTTGTCTATCAATCTATATGGGAATATTTGGAATTCTCTATAATTACCTTTCCACTAACTCAGCTCAAAACGCAATTATCGTCTTTCCTGTTTGTTGGGTTTTTATTGAAATTTTAAGAGGAATATTATTTACCGGCTTCCCTTGGCTGCTTGCTGGAACAACCATTTCAGATACCCCCCTAGGTGGATGGATATCTGTCATAGGGTCACAAGGTAATTCATTAATTTTAATGATTTTTTGTGGCTCTCTTTATACTTTCTTTATAGGGAATAAAAACTTAGGACCCCTGCCCTTACTTTCTTCCTTAATTATCAGTTTTATAATTGGTTCAAGTTTAACTTTACAATCAATAAATTGGACGACACCCTCTCATGTAATACCCGTATCTATTTATCAACCAAATCTTACATTAGAAGAAAAATGGAGTTACCAAGGTATTGCTAAAACAAAAGAAATGTTTGAGAAATCTATTGATCAAGCTTTAGAGTCTGAATTAGTAGTATTTCCCGAAACAGCTCTTATACAAACTCAGAATGAATTAGGAACTTGGATTCAAGACATTCACGATGCAAGTAAAACTAAAGATATTTCTTTGATAACAGGAATAATAGCTAGAAATGAAGAGGAAAGAGCCAATAATCTTATGAGAAATAGAATTATTGGTCTCGGTTCGGCTTATGGTAGTTACGACAAGCAGCAATTGGTTCCATTTGGTGAATTTGTGCCGCTAGAAAGATTTTTAGGTAAATTATTGGATTTAATGGGCTTAAATCTAATAAATACTATACCTGGTGATCAATTTAACCTTATAAAATCATCAATTTTGAAGATTTCACCCAGTATTTGCTATGAAATAGCCTATGCCAACTTAATAAATAAAACAGCCCCAAGCAGCAACATTCTCATAACCATCAGTAATGACACTTGGTTTGGATCCTCTTTAGGCCCAGAACAGCACTTACAGTTGGCAGTAGATAGGGTTTTAGAGCACCAAAAACCTCTTTTACGCTCAACAAATAGCGGAATTAGCGCAATTATTGATCACAAAGGAAATATTGTAGACAAACAGAAGTATTTTGAAGAAAAAAGACTTACTGGAAGGGTGGTCTTACAAGAAGGAAATACGCCCTTTAATTACTTAGGAAATTTAGTAATATACCTTTACATGGGATTAATATTATTAATAAGCGTCCTTAAAAATAAGAATAAAGTTTAGTTTTATTTTATTTAAGTTATAACAAGGCAAAAGTTGTGTTTAAAAGTAAAAATAGTAAAAAAGGTACCTTTTTATTGATAATGTATCTGCTTTATTCATGCAGTTCACTAGAAATTAAAAAAGAAGATTATACTATTAAAAACAATATCTTAAATAGTAAAATACCTGAGATTATTGGCTATGAAGAGTATGAAGATATTCTTATAGTGGATATAAATAGCCAAATGATGTTTCTGGTTAATAAAGGTACAGTTTCTAGGGAGTTTGTTATATCTTCTTCCTTTTATGGTACAGGCAGTCTTCAGAATAGCCTTAAAACTCCGCTTGGCAAACATTTAATCTATAAAAAGATAGGTAAGGATTTACCAATAAATGCAATTTTGAAAGGTAGAAAATGGAATGGAGCCATAGCTAATATTATTTCTGATCCTATTGATACGGATTATGACCATGTTACTTCTAGAATTTTGTGGCTTGATGGTCTTGAAATAGGAAAAAATAAAGGCTTTGATGTTGATTCCATGAGTCGCTACATATATATACACGGCACAGCCGAAGAAGGTTTATTGGGTAAACCGGCTTCAGATGGTTGCATAAGGATGTATAATACCGAAGTTATTGAGTTATTTAACCTGGTAGAAGTAGGAACACAGGTTTGGATTTATTAAAGGATAAAATATGAAAAAAACTATATCAATTGTATGTTTACTGTTTTCTTTTGGTGTATTTGCCAGTTGCCCATCAGTTCTAGACCATAAAGTAAGGGTTCTGGGTTCTACTGAAACTGCAAATCTCTGTGAGTTCCAAAATAAAGTTGTTCTTGCTGTAAATGTGGCTAGCCAATGTGGTTATACGTATCAATATGAAGCACTTCAAGCTTTGTATGAGCAACATAAAGAAGACGGTTTTGTTGTCTTAGGTTTTCCTTCAGGAGATTTCTTTCAAGAGTTTACTGAAGAGGAAAAGGTTAAAGAATTCTGCCAAACTACATATGGTGTAGATTTCCCTATGTTCAAACGATCTCACGTAACCAATGGTGGAAAGCTCAGGCTAAGAAACTATAAGGCCAATCCTTTCTTTGCGGAATTAATTAAAAAAACTGGAGTTCAACCAGCTTGGAATTTTAATAAATATTTAATAGCCAGAGATGGATCTGTTAAACATTATAATGAAAAAGTTGAACCAGACAGCACACTTTTAACTAGTGAGATAGTTGCTCTGATATCTAAGTAAGTAAGTAATTACTATCTTCTAGATACTTATAATTTAAGTATCTTTCTTAAGAGTTATAATTTTTAAATCTGTCGCCTGTATGATTACGTCTGCGGTCCTTTTTGCAAATAAACCATTTTCAATTACACCCGGTATGTTGTTTAATGTTGCTTCCATTTCATAAGGAATATCTATTTTTAAATTGTGCACATCTATGATTTGATGACCATTATCTGTAACAAAATTTTGTCTATAGACAGGCTTTCCTCCCATTCTCATAATCTCTCTAGAGATAGCACTCCTCGCTACTTCAAGAACTTCAATAGGCAGGGGAAATTTTCCGAGTAATTCAGAAAATTTTGTATCGTCAACTATACAAATAAATCTATCAGAAGAGTTAACCAGTATCTTTTCTCTTGTTAACGCTCCACCACCACCTTTGATTAATTCAAATCTAGAATTAAACTCATCAGCACCATCCACGTAAATATCTATGCCATGTACTTCGTTTAATTGCATAACTTTTATACCGGAAGTCTCTAGATTTTCTTTCGAGGCCTCTGAACTACAAACCACTCCTTTTATAGACACTTTTGCTCTATTTAGTTCTTCAATAAAGTAGTTCGTCGTGGAACCTGTTCCAATACCAAGGACAGTTTCTTTGTTTAATGAAGGTAAAACTGTTAAAAAAGCAGATTCTGCTACTTTTTTCTTTTTTTCGTCTTGATTCATGAGCACTAAAGATTAGAGTGATTATTACAAAGCTGTAAGTATAATAACGCGCTTCTTGAGTTGAGGGTTAGTATAGATAAGTAAAAATGAAAAAAAGCAGTAAATACGTAAACAAGATTAGATCCACTAATGTTTATGATGTGGCCCTAAAGAGTCCAATCACTAAAGCTGTTGGCCTTTCTTTACAGTATGGAAATAATATTCTTCTTAAAAGAGAAGATATGCAGCCTGTATTTTCTTTTAAATTAAGAGGGGCTTATAACAAGCTTTCAAAACTTCATAAAAAAGGCATAACCAAGCCTGTCTTTGCCGCATCCGCAGGAAATCATGCTCAAGGTGTCGCTTTTGCTTCGCTAAAATTAGGACTAAAGGCAACAATTGTTATGCCGGTAACTACGCCAAGTATCAAAATTGATTCTGTAAAGAGACTAGGAGCAAAGGTAATTCTCCAGGGAGATAATTTTGACGAAGCATTTAAATTTGGGAAAGACTTGGCTAAGAAAAAGAAAGCTACTTTTATTCATCCTTATGATGACCCAGATGTAATAGCTGGCCAAGGTACCATCGGCATGGAGATACTGGATGCCCTTGATTCTAATATTGATTCTATCTTTGTGCCAGTAGGCGGGGGTGGACTTCTAGCGGGAGTAGGGGCTTATGTTAAATCTATAAATCCAAAAATAAAAATTTACGGAGTTGAGCCTGAAGATGCAGCTTGTTTAGATGCAGCCGTTAAAGCAAATAAAAGAGTTTCTCTCAAAGAAGTAGGACTTTTTGCAGATGGAGTAGCCGTTAAACAGATTGGAAAAACAACTTATTCTCTTATAGAAGAATGGATAGATGGTGTAGTGACTGTTTCGGTAGATGAAATTTGTGCTGCTGTCCAGGATACCTTTCAAGAAACCAGGACCATCCCTGAACCTGCAGGGGCTTTAGCCTTGGCAGGACTAAAAAAATTAACAAAAAAGAAAGGCTGGAAGAACAGAAATCTAGTAGCTATTAATTCTGGAGCAAACCTTAATTTTGATAGGTTATCTCATATAGTGGAGAGAGTTCAGCTTGGAGAAAATAAAGAAGTGTTGTTAAGCGTTAAGATTCCGGAAGAAAAGGGGAGCTTTAGAAAATTTTGTAAATCCTTGGGAAAAAGGATGATTTCAGAATTTAACTATCGTGCCGATGATAAGAACGAAGCCAGTATATTTGTGGCCTGTAGATTTAATGATGGCCTTAAAGAAAAGAAGGCTCTTTTAAGTGATTTAAGAAAGAAAGGCTATCCCCTTGAAGATTTATCAGACAATGAAGTTGCTAAATTGCATGTTAAGCACATGGTGGGGGGCAGGGCGCCTGTAAAAGTAATAAACAAAGGCGAATTATTGTTCAGAGTAAGATTTCCAGAGAAACCTGGAGCTTTGATCAATTTCTTAGATAAGCTTAGCGATTCCTGGAATATAACTTTGTTCCATTACCGCAATCAAGGTGCAGCTTATGGAAGGGTTTTAGTGGGCTTTGAAGCCAAGCCGTCACAAAAAAGTAAATTAATTAAACAATTAAAAGAATTAGAATATCCCTTTTGGGACGAAACGGATAATCCGGCTTATTCAGCTTTTTTAGAGTAAAAAGAACAAAATCCAGAAGGAGTGATTACTCCGTCTACAGGAACATCTTGTTTTTCAGGGAAACAAGAATCAATTTTTTGGAAATCATAAGCTAACGCTATGAGTTGTTGTGAAGAAGAAGACTCTTCGAAGGTTTTATCGTAGAAGCCCATTCCCATGCCTATCCTATGACCCGCTTCATCAACACAAGCGCAAGGTAAAAAAACGAGATCTAATTGCTTGGTTGCAATTTCTTCCCCATTTTTAGGCTCTGAAATGTTAAATCGATTTGCCTCTAGTTGAGTATTGGTTGTGAATTCCTTAAAGGTCAATCTTCGTTCTTTAGGATTTTCAGAAACTATTGGAAGAAAACATCTTGAACCCTCTTTTAGAAGCTCTTCTATTATGGGTAGCGATGAAACTTCTCCTTTAGCAGGCCAATAGAATCCAACATTCTTAAAGTTAAAGCTTCCTTTAACGCTGTCCCAAATTTCTTTGATACGATGAGAGGATATTTCCTGGTCTTTGAAAGGAAGTTTTTTTCTTATCCGGATAGCCGTGTCTCTGGCTTCTTGTTTGTCATTCATTAAGAAAGTGCTTCCCAAATTACCGTTATCAATACTACCCTGAACTGTCACGTTCAAGGCGGGGGTTCCGGCAGTTCGATCAGGCGCCCCTATGAAGGGTATGCTCAACAAGACGGCACGTAACCTCCTAGATTTTTTTTATCAGCTCGAGAGTAGAGTATTCACTATCGAATAAACCAGGAAGCAACGAAAGTATAACTTATTAGTCTTTCAATACAGAAATACTTTTGAGGTGTTCTTTTACTTCTTGCCCAAGTCTAATAATACCTTCTTGGTTAACATCCACCTGCTGCACTTTAGCAACATCTTTTAAGTATTCATTAGATATATTCAATGCAGTTATTATGGCTGCTTTATTATCATCAAGACTTGAAGATTCCTTTAGTTCTTTGAGTTTCCCATCCAGAAACACTGCAGCTTTCTCTACGGCTTCTCTTTCTTCAGGCGGGCAAGCTATTTTATATACCGTTCCCAGTATTGTGACGCTTGTTGCATTTGCCATGATTTATTTCTGAGATTTTAATTTATTTATAACTTTCTGAACTTTGGTCTTTGTTGTTTCTAAAGTGCCATTGAGTTTTTTATTCTTTTCCAGTAAACCGGTGTTCTTTTTCGAGAGATGATCATTGGCTTCTTTTAACTGCGTGCTAAGTTTTATTAATTCTTTAATTTCTGTTTCTAGTATTTCAAAATTTTGATCTGACATTTTATTATTCTTCAAAGGTTAAGTTTAACTTTCAAAGGTTTTTCTTGCTACCATGATTTATCATAGTATTTATAAATATTAAGAAGAAATGGAATAATCAAAAATGAATATAGATTTTTTAGCCAGAAGAAAAGCATTGTCAGATCAGGTCTTAGATGACTCTGTAATCGTATTGGCCTCATCTTCTTCCAAAGTAAGAAACTCAGATGCAGATTTCCCTTACAGACAAGACAGTAGCTTTTATTATCTTTCAGGTTTCAGTGAGCCTGATTCTTTGCTTGTTATAAGGCCATCTGCTAAGGAAAACCAATTTATAATGTTCTGCAGAGACAGAGATCCGGTAAGAGAACAGTGGGATGGTTTTAGAGCAGGTCAGGAAGGTGCTGTTTCTCAGTTTGGAGCTGATATTGCTTACAGTTACTCTGATGTTAATGAATTAATGCCTAAGCTTATGGATGGAGCTAAGAACGTTTACTATTCGATGAGTTCTCCAAATGGAATAGAGGCACCTTTATCGGATTGGATTGCTACCATAAGAGCAAACACTAGAGCCGGTTCCGTAGCTCCACAAAACTTATTGTCCTTGGATGTAATGCTTCATGAAATGAGATTGAAGAAATCTCCAGATGAAATAGCAATCATGAGAAAAGCAGGATCTATAACAACTGATGCTCACATCAAGGCCATGGAAACTGTGAGACCTGGGATGTATGAATATCAGCTTGAAGCAGAGTATTTGCACACTTTCATGCAGGGCGGAGCAAGGCACCCTGCTTATAACTCAATAGTCGGTGGCGGAAACAATGCGTGCATACTTCATTACGTAGAAAATAATGCTTTGCTTAATGATGGCGATTTAGTCCTCGTTGATGCAGGATGCGAATACGAACACTACGCTTCGGATGTAACCAGAACTTTCCCAGTCAACGGCAAGTTTACTGAAGAGCAAAAAGCAATCTATGAAGTAGTACTGGAAGCCCATCGCCAATCAATGGCCGAGGTAAAACCTGGCAACCAATGGAACAGCCCTCACGATAAGTCGGTTGAAGTTATTACCGATGGTTTGAATGACTTGGGATTGTTGAAGGGGAATAATGACTACACAAAGTTTTACATGCACAGAGTGGGGCATTGGTTAGGCATGGACGTTCATGACGTTGGGAATTACAAGGTTGACGGCAAATGGAGAGACCTTGAACCAGGAATGGTCATGACCATTGAACCAGGTATTTACATTTTAGACGGCCTGGAAGGCGTAGACGATAAATGGCATGGCATTGGTATTAGAGTCGAGGATGATGTTTTAGTTACCGAAGATGGATTTGAAATATTAACACCTGATGCACCGAGGGAAGTAGCTGATATAGAACACCTTATGAATTCATAAATATGGATTTTGAGGTTGTCATAATAGGAGCGGGTGTCGCCGGCTCATCTTTGGCTTTAGCGCTCGCTAAAGAGGGCATGGACATTTGCTTGATAGACAAAGGTGCACCTGAAATAAAAGGAGATATATACAAAGGCAGAACCGCTGCTTTGAATTTAGCGTCTCTGGATATTTTAGAAGAACTTGGCGTAAGAAAGGGCATACAAAATTATTTGACTCCTTTCAAGAATATTTACGTATGGGATTCTGAGGGCACTTCTTCGCTGGAATTTTCTTCTGATGAAATAGGACAACCTAAATTAGGAGATGTAGTTACAAACAACGCAATTTTATCCGGTACTCTTTCTTTACTTCCCAACCATAAGAACCTCAGATTTCTTTCAGGAGATAGTCTAAAAACATTGGATCCTCAAGAGGAATCAATGAAAGTTTGTACCGAAGGGGGTGAGAGCATTTCTTGTAAGCTGGTGGTGGGAGCAGACGGAGGACTATCGTCTGTAAGAGAACTATCTTCGATTAAGATTAGGACCTGGAGTTATGAACAAAAGGCTTTAATTGCTAACCTAAAAGCAGAAAAGTCGCATAAAAATACTGCTTATCAAGTCTTTACTAAAAATGGCCCTATCGCATTACTGCCCATGAAAAAAGATAATGAAGAATACTTATCTTTAGTGTGGTCCGCGGATACTGATTATGCAGAAAACCTCCTTGCCTTAGACGAACCATCCTTTTTGAATGAACTAGAACGGAAAGTAGAATCTGTTGTAGGAAAACTATCGCTGAACGGAAAGATATCTTCGTATCCCTTGCACCAACTGCATGCAAAAGATTATTACGCCAAACGATCGGTGTTGATAGGTGACGCTGCACACTCCATTCATCCTTTAGCCGGCCAAGGTCTAAACCTGGGATTAGGAGACGTGGAAGCACTTGCTAATAGAATTTTGAGAAATAGGCGACATGGCGAAGATATCGGCAGTGAAAAGATGCTCATTGAATACAGCAAAGCAAGGAAATTAATTAATTTAAGAATGATGGGTTTTATGGAAGTTTTTAAGAACGGTTTTGGATCGACTAATCCTTGGGTGCGATTAGGTAGAAATATGGCCTTTGGAGTGGCTCAGAAGGCTCCAGGGCTAAGGAAGAAGTTTATAAAAGAAGCAGCTGGAATTATTTAATTTTGCCTTCTTTATAGATCACGTGTTTTCTTACAACAGGATCAAATTTTTTGATTTCCATTTTATCTGGCATGGTAGATTTATTCTTAGTAGTAGTATAAAAATGACCAGTTCCAGCAGAAGAATTTAAACGAATTTTTTCTCTCATACTTTCTCTCCTCGTGAACGAATATCAGCAAGCACTTTATCTATGCCATTTTTATCAATTGTCCTCATACCATTGGCTGAAACATTCAGGCTAACGTATCTGTTCTCTGATTCTACCCAGAACCTGTGTTTATGGAGGTTGGGTTCAAACGTTCTTCTGTTACGATTCTTCGCATGTGAGACGTTGTTACCAGCTTGTGGTTTCTTACCTGTTACTTGACAAATTTTTGACATATTTAAAATAAAGTTTCTTGGAGTCGCGTTTTATACCAGAACCACTAACAGCAAGCAAGATTAAGACGCTATAATCCAAAGAATTATATACTTAAATTAAGTGGAATCTTTAATAAATAAAAATATATTACTCGGAGTTACTGGCGGAATTGCCGCTTATAAGTCTGCTGAAATTGTAAGGGGTTTAAAAAAAGCAGGGTCTTCTGTTCGTGTTGTCATGACTCAGTCAGCTCAGGAATTTATCACACCTCTAACTTTGCAAGCATTATCAGGTAACCCTGTTTCAACTGACTTATTGGATGCAGAAGCAGAGGCGGCGATGGGGCACATAGAGTTGGCAAGATGGGCCGATGCAATATTAATAGCCCCTGCTACTGCTAATACCATTGCAAGGCTATCTTCTGGAAGAGCAGATGATTTGCTGTCGAGCATAACTTTAGCTTTTGACGGACCTATAGGCCTTGCTCCAGCAATGAATCAAGCCATGTGGAAGGACGAGAGGACACAATCAAACATTAAAAATCTTGAAAATAAAGATTTCTCACTTTATGGCCCCGGTTCCGGAGAACAGGCCTGCGGTGATATTGGGTTGGGGAGGATGCTTGAACCTTCAGAGATAGTAGAATTATTTGCTTCTTTATTTAAAGCAGGTTCTTTAAGCAACAAGAGTGTTTTAATAACTGCCGGACCAACACAAGAGCCTATAGACCCCGTGCGTTATGTCACCAATAGAAGCTCCGGAAAGATGGGTTATGCTTTGGCAGAAGCGGCCGTTGAGGCTGGAGCTCAAGTCACTTTAGTAAGTGGGCCTGTGAATATTAAGCCTCCGGCCAGTTGTAATTTTATCTCAGTGGAAACGGCTCAAGAAATGTACGATGCGGTCATGCATCATGTAAGTGGAAAAGACGTATACATAGGTACGGCAGCAGTTGCTGATTACAGTCCTACAAAAGTAGAGGGCTCTAAAATTAAGAAGGATGGCAGCAATGAATCTTTAGTTCTTGAGATGAAAGAGAATCAAGATATCTTAAAAACAGTAAGCGATAAGGAAGATAGACCTTATGTGGTTGGTTTCGCAGCAGAAACGGAAGATTTATTAAAAAACGCCAGAAAAAAACTTGAGAAAAAGAAGCTCGATTTAATTATCGCGAATGACGTATCGGATAAAAGTATCGGCTTTGATTCTGAAGAGAACGAAGTGACCTTAATAACAAATTCTGAAGAGGTTTTATTAGATAGAAGCAGTAAAAAGAAGATAGCAAAAAGGATTGTAGAGTTTATATCTAACAATTAAAAACTTGTTCATCCCACATTCTTGTAAATTAAACACAAGTATGACAAGGATCAGAATAATTCAGACAAAGAAAAAGGCGCTTAGAGCGCCTTTTTTTCTTAACCATTAGTTAAGTTATTTTTCTTCTTCCTCAGCAGGAGCTTCTTCAGCAACTACTTCCTCAGCAGGAGCTTCTTCAGCAACTACTTCCTCAGCAGGAGCTTCTTCAGCAACTACTTCCTCAGCAGGAGCTTCTTCAGCAACTACTTCCTCAGCAGGAGCTTCTTCAGCAACTGGAGCTGCTTTAGTCTTATTGCCGAAACGTTTTCTGAATTTATCTACTCTTCCGCCAGTATCTACTAGTTTCTGTTTTCCTGTGTAGAAAGGATGGCATTCAGAGCAAACGTCTAACTGAATATCTTCAGCAAGAGTGGATTTAATCTCAATAGCATTTCCGCAACTACAAGTTGCTTTGATGTCTTTATAATCTGGGTGTATAGCTTCGCGCATGTTTTCTTAAAGTCTTTAAATTTAGATCGCGCACTATACCAGACGATTAAACCGAGGCAAATGCATAATATTGCTTTAATGAGTTTAGAATAAGCTCATGACCGATAATTTAATAGAAGTTTTAGTGCCAATACCTCTATTAGAGAAGTTCTCCTATTTACTCCCTAAAAAACTATACTCCAATCCGCCGAAGCCGGGTTCTCGCGTCATTGTCCCATTTGGGAACAGAACTTTAGTTGGGGTTGTCTGGAATACAGACGCCAAACAGCTAAAAAAACCAAAAAAATACAAATATATAAAAGAGGTTCTAGACGTAGAGCCTTTGTTAGACAAAGAATCATTGGAATTGGCCGATTGGGCATCGCGTTATTATCATTACCCATTGGGTGAGGTTATTTCTTATTTTTTTCCTCCTTCATTAAGAAAAGGAAAAGAGGCAAAGTTCCTTGAAACAAAGTTCTTTGAATTAACCAGTAAAGGTGAGTTTTTTGATAGAGCAGAATTATCAAGAGCTCCTAGTCAAAGTAAAGCCTTAGAGTTATTTAGAACAGAAAAAGAATTCTCTCAAATGACAGCTAAAGCCTATGGAATATCAACTGCGACCTTAAATGATTTATTAAGCAAAGGTTTAATTACAAAGTACGTCAGAGAATTATCACCTTACAAGAAACAAGATAATTCTTCTGTAGATTCAAAGAAAAAGAAACTTAATGAAGAGCAGCAGCACGCTGTTAATTCACTAAATAAAGCTACAGATAGCAATACGGTTTTCTTGCTGAACGGAATTACAGGAAGTGGAAAAACTGAAGTCTATTTACAGGCGATAAAGAATATAATCTCTCAAGGAAAGCAGGCTCTAATACTGATTCCAGAGATTGGACTAGCTCCGCAAGCAGAAGAAAGATTCAAGAGATATTTTGGAGAAAGAGTACTCTCGTTTCACTCTGCAAAAAATGAAAGAGAAAAACTGGATGCCTGGTTAGGAGCATCGAAAGGACTAGTGGATATAATTATAGGGACGAGATCCAGTATTTTCATGCCCATGAAAAACCTTGGTCTAATTGTGGTTGATGAGGAGCATGATCTTTCTTTTAAGCAAGCAGAGCGCTTTAGATATTCGGCTAGAGATATGGCTCTTTACAGAGCAAAGATAAAAAAAATACCTATTGTTTTAGCTTCAGCTACTCCTTCTCTAGAAACTTTAAATAATTCTTTAGTTAATAAATATAAAGTTCTGAATTTAACCAAGCGAGCAACTGGAGCGCAGTTACCTAAGTACACACCTATAGGCTTAAGAGGCAAAGAGCTTCATGAAGGCTTGAGTGGAGAGCTTGTAGATCTTACGGAAGAAGAATTAACCAAAGGGAATCAAGTTTTAATCTTTTTAAATAGAAGAGGGTATGCTCCTTCATTGATATGTAGGTCTTGTGGATGGGTTTCAAATTGTGAAAGGTGTGATGCACACATGACGGTACATACAGGCCCTCTCAGATTGCACTGTCACCACTGTGAGGCACAAAAAGAAAAGCCTAAGTCTTGTCCTTCATGCTCTTCTAATGATTTTCAATCCTACGGATACGGAACTGCTAGAGTAGAAGAATTCTTAAAGAAGCGGTTTTCTAAATTTCCTGTTCTGAGGATTGATAGCGATACAACTAAGAAAAAAGATTCTTTGAATGTTTACCTTGATTCCATAAAAGAAGGAAAGCCTATGATTCTCTTAGGCACACAATTATTAGCAAAAGGTCATCATTTTCCAGATGTAACATTGGTAGGAATTCTTGATGCGGACTCAGGTTTATTCAGTGCAGATTTTAGGGGCAGTGAAAGAGTAGCTCAATTGATGACTCAGGTTGCTGGCAGGGCAGGCAGGGATAAAAAGCCAGGCAAAGTTATTCTTCAGTCCTATTGCCCTGAACATCCTCAAATAGAAGAACTAATAACGGGGAGCTATCAGTCTTTCGCTTTAAATCTTTTGGAAGAAAGGAAATCTGCTAAAACACCCCCGTTTTCTTTCCAAGCTAAAATACAATCCGAGTCACCAAACAGTTACGTTTCCAGAGATTTCATAATCAATCTATTAGAAGCAGCTAGTAAGGTAAAAAAATTACCAAAAGATTTAAGAGTAGTTGGTCCATTGCCTGCCGTTATGGAAAAAAAATCAGGTGTGTTTAGGTGGGAAATAAATATTTTCTCTGGAAGTAGAAAATCTTTGCATGAATTCTTGGATTTGACTCAAACAATCTTATACATGCCTTCAACTAGCAAAAAAGTTAGGTGGTCTGTGGATGTTGATCCTATTTCTTTAATCTAATAGATCAATTCCAGTTAGTTTAGAGCTCACTTCCCAAAGCTTCGTGGCATTTTCTTTATCACTAGCCGCTGCAGAAATTTTCTCTTTTTTGCAGTCATAAAAATACTCTCCCGTTTCATTTTCTACTTCTGGAGAAACACACAGATAAATAGAAGTTTCAGCGCCCTTATCTGTTTTTCTACTAAAAGGTCTGGCGAGAGTCATTAAGATTCTACCCATTGTTGGACTATTGTTTGAACCGATGCCAGTATTCACAAATCCTGGATGGAGGCAATTCACAGTCACTCCTTTTCCTTTTAATCTTTCAGCCAGTTCTCTAGTGAACAATATATTGGCAAGTTTTGATCTTCCATAGACTTGCATAGTTTTATATTCTTTTTCAGATTGGAGGTCATCGAAGTTCATATCTTTTACAAACATATGTGCTCCTGAAGCTACGTTTACAACTCTACTTGGACCACTTTCAATTAACTTGTTCATTAACATTAACGTGAATGAATAATACGCCAGATGGTTCACCGAGAAGACTTCTTCAAGGCCATCAACGGTTTCCTTTCGCGAGGTATTCATAATCCCTGCATTATTTAGCAATATATTAAGAGGCTTGTTCATTGACAAAAATTCAGATGCGGCTCTTTTAACCTCCTCTTGTGAAGAAAGATCAGCGATTATGGATGTTGACTCTCTGCCGGTTAAAGATTTAAGAGATTGCTTTAATTCTTCTGCTTTAGCAGGGCTTCTGGCTATGAAAACAATTTCTGCTCCCATTAAGGCAATTTGTTTTGCTGCTTCTTCTCCTATTCCATTTGTGGCTCCAGTTATTAAACAAACCTTGCCTTGTAAATTTTCTTTCATAGTTTATTTGCCTTTATTTAAATCAAGTATTAGATTGGAATAATGAGTTTATATGATAAATATGTACTACCAAAATTTTTAAATTGTGCCTGCGGTTCAAAACCCGTTGAGTATCAAAGAAAAAAAGTTGTTCCTTATGCAGAAGGTATAGTCTTGGAAGTAGGTATTGGTTCTGGACTCAATTTACCTTTCTACGATAATTCTAAAGTTACTCAGATTTGGGGCCTTGACCCTTCAGAAGAATTAAGCTCCATGGCTAAAGAAACCGCAAAAAATCTGGATTTAGATGTTAAATTTATATCTGGCGGAGCTGAGGAGATTCCTTTACCTGATAATTATTTTGATACCGCGCTAGTAACCTACACGATGTGTACAATTCCAGAAGTTATTAGGGCTAATATCGAAATAAAGAGAGTGCTAAAAGACACGGGAAAATTAATTTTTTGTGAGCATGGAATAGCTCCCGATGTAAATATTGCTAAGTGGCAGTCAAGAATTGACCCAATCTGGGGAAAATTTTCAGGAGGTTGTCATTTAAACAGAGACATACCCGCCATACTTGAAGATTCTGGTTATAAGATTATTGAATTAGATCAAATGTATTTACCTAACACCCCAAAGGTTGCCGGGTATAACTATTGGGGATTTGCAGTAGGTATTAATTAAAGAACTCTATGCTTTTAAAGAACAAGCTGATGGAGTGGAGCATAACCCCTTCATAAGGTACGAAGAAATTGGAGAGCAATTAGTTTGTTTTCATGCGAACGATTAATTTTTTTTATTCAATTATTGCTTGATAGGTAGCTAACTGCATAAGCTCTCTCACAGGATATGTTCCATCAGGTAAAAGCTGAGTATGAACAATGCCTATAAGGTCTTCTTTGTTATCTATCCAAAAATGAGTACTTGCTGCACCACCCCAGCTGTAAACACCCTTTGAAACTGGCAGACCTGTAAGAGCGGGATTCACAACAACCGATCCCGTAATACCAAATCCCATACCTCCAACCTTATAACCACTTCCAAGCATATTAAATAGGTTAGTTAATCCCTCATCAGCACTTACTGAACCCATGTGATTAGCAGTCATGAACTTAACTGTCTTTTTCCCCAAATATCTTTTTCCTTGGTATTCACCTCTATTTAACAACATCTGCGCAAATTTAAGATAATCCCCAACAGTACTAACCAAGCCACCGCCTCCAGACTCTAGTTGAGGTGGCGTTCCATATCCTGAATTTTCAGGATCATCCATCAGCATCATATTTTCTGGAATAGGTGCATAGTTAGCTGAAAACCTATTCAGTTTATCTTCCGGCACCATAAAACCTGTATCGTCCATACCCAAGGGGTTGAAGATTCTTTCCTGTAGGAATTCACCAAATGTCATTCCTGACACTTCCTCTATTAAGGCTCCCAACACATCCATGCCTACACTGTAGTTCCAAATAGTTCCGGGTTGAGCTACCAGAGGAAGTTCTGTTAGTTCTTTGGTCCATTCTCGCAGATTATTAAAAGGTACTTTGTTTGAACCGCTGGTGAAAAACTCCCCTCCAGCACTTGGTACATTACCTAGACCGCGTTCAGTTTCTTCTGCAATATACATGGCTCCAACAGGTCCAGGTATAAAAGAATAGGATAATCCTGAGGTATGTGAGGCAAGCTGTTGAATGGTAATAGGGGAAGTAGCAGCTTCCGTCTTCATTTTGCCATTCTCTTCGCCAATACAAACTTGCATATCTGAAAACTCTGGAAGATATTTCGAGATAGGGTCAGTCATAAGAAACTTCCCTTCTTCAAAAAGCATCATTAAAGCTGCACCTGTAATTGGTTTAGATTGGGAATAGATTCTAAAAATAGTATCTTTTTCCATGGGCAAGTTTTTCTCTACGTCACGCATCCCATTCGTTTCGAAATGAATAACCTTTCCTTTTCTAGCAACTAAAGTAACCGTTCCAGGTATTTTCTTTTCATCTATTAGCTTTCGCATTGTTTCTCCAATGCGATTTAACCTTTCTGTCGAAACCCCTACATCTTCTGCCTTATGCATAATTAATCCTTTTTATTATTTGTACTTTATTTTTAACTGAATTAGCTGTCTCTTGCAAGACAAACAACAACTTCGCGTTTCTTATTTCCACTGTAAGGGTTGCGTCCGTGCATGACTCGCTTATTGTCTACGAGCGCAACATCTCCCGGTTCCCATTCAAGTGCAGTGGTGAAGCGTTCAGCAATGTCTGAAATAGTATTGAGTATGATTTCATCTATGTGTTCACCATTACCAAAAGTGACTGCAGGTAAAGACATGTTCTCTTGAGTCTTCCAGCCACGGTAAGCCGCTATAATTTGATTAAAGAAAGATATTTTTCCATCGGTTAGTTTCGTGGTGGCTGGTAATGGAGGAGTGGTTGCTAGTAGAGATCCATTTTCTTGCCACTCCCAAGTGTAGTTCAATTCTATAAGTCTCTCTTCAGCTGCTTTTTTATCCTGAACTGACAAAGTGCTGCGCCACCCCCGACCTTGTCCAGAGGCCAATTCATCTGAATTAGGCATAAGTGTCGTGTATTTTAGACCCAGGGATTCAAATTTTGATACCCATTTAGGATGTTTATCATTTAGAGTTTCATAGACCTTGTCGGATCGGCAAAGAGGGGTCGCTCCACCTTCAGCTGCTGGAGACAGACAACAGAAAAAAATCTTCTCTGGATAAGAAGGAGTTTGGGCCATTTCATGGTGAAGAAAGATTTCTACCTCTGGAGGCGCTTCATTGGCCGTAAAAACTCTTGGGGTTTTATTAATTCTAACGGCATTAGAAAGAGATTCTTGGTAGGTAAAGTTGCCGTAGTTAAAAGCAGAAGAGAAGCTATCAAAATCTTCTGGAGTAAAAATTGGAAATCCTCGAAATAGTACTGTTCCTGAATTAGACAAGCCCAGTTTTAGAACAGAGGATTCTTTAGTCAGCCAATTAACTACCTCCGATATATTATTTAAGCCAGCATCATTGCGGATAATGCTTGGAAAAGTATCTTCAGTCATAGATAGGATAGAAGGAGTTGAAGGCACCTTCACAGAAATCTCCAGGATCATTAAAGCGTCTGTTTCTATTTAAATTTGAAATGGCCATCATGTCTTTTGGGGTAAGTTCAATATTATTTGAAGCAAGATTTTCTGCCATCCTCTCAGCATTAATGCTCTTGGCCAAAACTGAAGTGCCTCGTTGAGTTCCCCATCGTAATAACACTTGGACAGGAGAGCAGTTAAGACGTTCTGCAATTTCTTTAACAACACTTTGATCCAAAATAGATTCGTTTTGTTCTGCCATTTCCAGTTCAACATAAGAAAGTGATCCTAAAGGAGAAAAGGCAGTCACCTCAAGTCCATGCTGTTTTGCTAGGCGAATTAGATTTTCTTGCGACAGGTAAGGGTGAGATTCTATTTGCAGAAGTTCGGGCGGAGTTTGACAGTAATTCATCAAGTCATTTAAAAGGCCTGTTGAGTAATTGCAAACTCCGATGTGTTTTACCTTTTTATTTGCTTTAAGCTCCTCCATTGCATGCCAAGTGTCGGCAAGCGGTATTTTGGCAAGTTTCATGGCGGGATTACTTGCTTCGGGTTCAAAAAACCATTCAGAAGGGTAGCGTTCTTCAAAATCGATGAATTCCAGGGCGATAGGGAAGTGAATCAGATAGAGGTCAAGATATTCAAGCTGAAGGTCTTCTAGAGTTCGATGGAGCGCCATCGGCACGTGAGATGGATGGTGGTAAGTATTCCACAATTTAGAAGTTATCCAAAGGTCTTCTCGATTACACAAGCCTTCATCCATGGCGCGCTTGAGGCCAATTCCCACTTCTTTTTCATTCCCGTAATCCGACGCCGCATCAAAATGGCGATACCCTTGCTTGACGGCTTCGTAAACCACGTCAGCGCATACTTCATTCGAGATTTTCCACAAACCAAAACCAATGTTAGGAATGTCTTTAATTGATTGATAGCTCATGATTTATTCTGCCAGTGTATCGCTAATTTTTACAAGTTGCCCCGTTTCTATGGATTGCTGTGCAGCAATGCCCAACACGATTGACATCAAACCGTCGTTAACCGTGACAGCAGGAGAGGTTTGATTGTTAATAGCATCCAAGAAACCTAAATGTTCTAAGTAACTTGCCCCGTGATGAAAGCCTTGTTCTTTTATGCGAGGATCAGATTCAATAGGAACTCGTTTAAAATTATTGCTGGATCTCTTACTTATAATTAATTCTTTACCCGGAACGGTCGTTTCTATCTTACCTTTATCTCCTGTCACAGATATTTCTTGCTCGTGTTCACTGCCTTCAGCAAACATACACAAATCCAGAAGAGCTCTCGCACCGTTGGCGTAATTAACAATGACGTAAGCGTTGTCAAGAATATCTGATGTTTCACCTTCGTAGATCTCCTGAAGGTGGTTAACGTCTTGTCCACCAGAAGCAAAGACACTGACCGGTTCACTGGGAATCACTTGATTCATCAAGTCAAAAAAGTGGCAACATTTTTCAACCAGCGTTCCGCCCGTATTTCGATTGAAGCGATTCCAATTATTTACTTTTTTTAAGAAAGGGAATCGATGTTCTTTAATCGCGCACATTCGAATGTCTCCAACAGCCTCCAAATTATCTAAAGCAGCAGAAATGGTTGCCATGTATCTATATTCAAGGCCTATCCAGACAACACCTTTATGTGTTTTACTTGATCGCACTACTTCTTTTGCATCTTCTACAGAGGTGCACATGGGTTTTTCCAGCAAAACATGCTTGTCCGTTTTAAAGATTTCTCTCATTACGTCTATATGGGTGAAATTAGGCGTAGCTACAACAACGGCATCCACATCGTCACACGCAAGCAATTCTTCATAATTATTGAAAACTTTAGGTAAAAACTCTCCAGTACAGGCATTTACCCCCCAATTTCTTGATTCTTCACTAATATCGGCTATGGCAGTGACTTCTGCCCCCTCTATTTGCATTAAATTGCGTATATGCTCGCAACCCATCATGCCGGTACCTATAATGCCGTATCGAATACTCATCAAAATACTATTTTATTCAAGTTTTAACCTATAAAAGGGTTCTTTTTTACCAAGCTTGTAATATAAGTTGGTTAAGATAGAAAAAGCAAATACATAAAGCAAAGAAAAAAAAGATAATTTCATGGAAAGATACAACGCAGATTGTCTCATAATAGGAGGAGGAGTTTCCGGGCTTGCCATCGGAAGTAGGCTAGCAAAACGTTTCGAAAATATTTTTATAGTTGAACGAAATTCTTCACTTGGACAAGAAACTTCCAGCAGAAATTCTGAAGTTATACACGCAGGTATTTATTACAAAAAAGATTCTCTTAAATCGAGGTTGTGCATAGAAGGAAAGAGAATGCTTTATGACTATCTTCAGGAAAGAAAAATACAACACATGCGGTGCGGAAAATTTATTATTTCTACCACAGATGAAGAGACTGAAAAGTTAGAAAATATTTTTGAGAATGCAAACTCCTGTGGAGTTCATGATCTAAAGTTTGACAATTCAATCAAAGATTCTTACCCATTTATTTATTCAAAGGAGTCTCTATTTTCTCCTTCCACAGGAATTTTTGATAGTCACTCTTTTATGAATTCTTTAAGGAATGACTTCGAGCAAGAAAAGGGAACTGTGCTTTTGGGCAATGAATGTTTGAGCATTGAATCTAACGGGAAAGGTTTTGAAATTTTAATTCATGATAAAAAAACAAAAGAGAAATTTATTTTAGAAACAAAATATTTAATAAATTGTGCTGGAATTAACGCAACCCAAATTGCCAACAGTATCTACGAAGAAGAGAAATTTAAAAATAAATACATAAAAGGTGAGTACTACACTTACCAAGGTAAGGAAAAATTAAATCATTTGATTTATCCCACTCCTACTCAGTACAGCATAGGGCTGCATGTGACCATCGACCTAGGGAAAGGCATTAGGTTTGGTCCTTCAGCTTATGAGATTTCTGAAATAGATTACTCTCAATCTGAAGATAGAAAGAGCGAGTTTCATCAATCTGTCCAAGCTTTTTGGCCTGGATTAAAAGAGGAAGATTTATCTCCAGGGTATGCAGGAATTAGACCAACATTGGAAGGCTTGGATGATTTCGTGGTTGATGTGGAAGACTTTAACGGAGCAGTAATTATCAGTGTTCTTGGGTATGCTTCTCCGGGCCTCACTTCATCTTTGGCATTATCTAAATTAGTGGAATCAAGATTAGTTAATTACTTTAACTAAAATCTATATATAACTGTTTATATTCTATTTATTATAAAAATAATAGATAAGGCTTAAGGTCTTAAGCCCTGTCCTTGCTTTGAGTTTGCCCAGATAGATTTCCCGTCTACAGAACTTATGAATTCGTAATTTGCTTCATTGGGAGTTACAAATCGAAGCTTTAAGAAGCCAGGTGTTTCAACATTAAACTTATTTTCTGGTGATTGTTCTGGAGAGCCGCCAGGCAGACTCCCGGTTGCTGAAATCAGTTGAGTGGTACCTAGAAAATCTCCTTCATCGGCTAAGACATGGTTGTGTCCAGTTATGTACATATCCATAACTCCAAATACATGTTTCTCTAAGAAAGTTGCTAGCTGTGGACTTGCTTTTTCTCTGTCTCCTGAACTGAAGAGAGGGTGGTGAGCAACACCAATTGAAAACTGACATTTTTCTTTTAGTGAATCAACCGCAGTATTTAACCAGTCGATCTGTCCTCTTCTTTTGTAGAAAAAATAAAGTTTATCAAAAATGGAAGTGTCCAGAGCGAAGAAGCAAACCGGGCCAAACTCTTCAACGTAGAAATTATTAGGGTAATTGATTAAAGGATTTTTATTTGCTATTTCAATATAGCCTGAGGGATCTTTTTTATAATCATGATTTCCTAACGTGAGATAAAAAGGGATGTCCTTATTTAAAATTTCTTTAAAGGGAGTAAGAAACTTATTATCAAATTCAGGGTCATTTGCATCGTCTATCCCTGAAGGATAAATAATATCTCCTGTGTGCCAGATCATACTGCAGTCTGATTGGGCGAGGGATTGAGCTACCAGAGACTGAGTGTCTGTTAACTCTCCAGTGTCGCCAACAAAACAAAAAACCAAGTCCTCTAATTTTGTTCTTTCTGCAATTTCTGAATGGCCGTCTGCAGAGATTGTATTGATTGATAAAACAAGAATTAATTGGATAAGTAATTTCATAATAGTATTGATTATTGGATGCTAATTTTTCTGCTTTCGGATTCAGTTTCGTTTAAGTGTTTTATGCTTACCTGATAGTCGGGTTTTGGCAATAAAGACTTGGCGTTTATGGGCCATTCAAAGATACAAGCTGACAACGGTTCTTCAAGGTATTCTCTTATTCCGATTTCTTCTAGCTCATAAGGGTCTTTTATTCTGTAGAGGTCAAAGTGGAATATCTTTAAATGCTCTGTTTCATAGATTTCTATTAAGTTATAAGTGGGGCTTTTTACCAATCCTTTATGCCCAAGTCCACGCATAATCCCCTTTGTAAAGGTTGTTTTACCTGCACCTAAGTCGCCTTCTAGAAATATTACGAGTGCTCTGTCAATTTTCTTCAAAGTTAAAACCTTAGAGAAATCTTCTCCAGCACTAATGGTTTGCTCTTCATGAAGAGTTTTTAATTCTTTAGTCATATTGCAATAAATACCTAATCTCTTCCAAAACATCACTTGGAAGTAAACCAATTTCACCCACTTCCAATGAAGCTAGATCAGCTGATTTGGCATGGAGATCCACGCCCATTTCTACAGCATCAGAAGTGTTCAAGCCTTGCGCTAATAAACCCGCGATTAAGCCGGTCAGAATATCCCCCATTCCACCAGTGGCCATACCGGGGTTTCCTGCATTACACACACCAATTTTTTGAAGACCTGATTTTTTATAACAAACCAGAGAACCTGATCCTTTTAAAACAACCACGGCGTTATATTTTTCTTGCAGAAGTGCAACTGACTTAAATCGATCGGATTCTATTTCATGTATTGTTTTTCCAAGCAGTCGAGCTGCTTCTCCTGGATGAGGGGTGATAACCAGATTGTCCGGTCTCTTGGTTGATAATTTAAGAGTGGACAAAAGGTTCAATGCATCCGCATCTAAAATAACTGCAACTTGTCTTCTGTCAGCTTCAATAAAGACTCTTTGTAATAATTGTTCCGACCAGGCCGTTTGACCTAAGCCAGGCCCTATGGCTATTACGTTAGGGTTTTCTAGATAAGATTCTAAGTCTTGGCCAGAATTAACCCCAATGGCCATAACTTCAGGGCATGAAACAATACTAGGTCCAACATGTTCAGGTTTAGTTGCCAGTCCTACTAACCCTGCACCCGAATACGCTGCGGCTTTTGCTGCGAGGATGCCTGCTCCGCCGTAACCGCTATTTCCGCCCACCACGAGCACGTGACCAAAATTACCTTTGTGAGAATTAAGATCTCTTAAGATAATTTTATCTATTTGGTTTTCCATATCCAAAAGAGAACATTCTGACTTTACTTTAGAAGAGACACTTTTTGGAATATTAAGATCTGAAAAGAATATTTCACCTGAGCAAGAACGACCTTCTGAAGTAAAGCAACCTCTTTTTTGGCCTACAAAAGTAGCCGTAGTGTCCGCAACAACACTTACGCCTTTCGTTTTCCCTGTGTCTGAACAAATACCCGATGGAACGTCTAAAGATAAAACAGGGTTTTTTAAACTGAGCTTATTGATGGATTGAATAGCTTTTTTTATGGAGCTTCTGACTTCTCCTTTGAGACCAGTGCCAATCAGTGCATCGACAATGACCGCGTTTTTAGTAATCTTTATTTTATTTAACGAATTAAAACTGACAACCGAAACGCCGGATTCTTTAGCTTCTTCAAATGCTTTCTTGGCTACACCCGAGATATCTTTTATTGGACAAGAAAGAACAATCAAACTATCGAGACCAAACTCTTTGGCATAGCTTGCTAACAAAAAGCCATCTCCGGAGTTTTTTCCTTTAGAACAAAACACCACAACTTGATCAGCTTTTCCCCATTCTTGTATTAATACGTTAAGTGAGAATTCTGCAGCATCCTGCATTAAGGAATATCCACTGATATCTTTTTGCTTAATTGCTAAATTATCTATTTTCCTAGTTTGTTTGGAGGTATAAAGTTGCATAAGTTTTCTATATAAAAATTTGTAGTTAAAATTATAGCCTTTGCTTACTTTCTCCACTAATTAATACATGAATAATTTATTGACCAAAAAAGATCTTTCTCTCTTAGCAGAGCAGATCAAGCTTTGGTCTTCTGAACTCGGTTTTAGCTCGATAGGCATTACTGACATTGATCTTTCCCAAGATCAAAGGTACTTAGAAAAATGGCTCGAGAAAGATTATCACGGTGAAATGAAATACATGGAAAAGCACGGGAAGAAAAGATCTCAACCCGCAGAGCTGGTCGAAGGAACAAAAAGAATTATTTCCTTGTCGATGAATTACTTGCCTGAAAATTACAACGGATTGGAGTTGTTAAAAAAAGACAAGAAAGCCTTTGTGTCAGGTTATGCAAGGGGAAGAGATTACCATAAAATCATGAGATCAAGATTAAAGAAATTGGTCTCAAAAATTAAAGCTCACTCTTCCCATGAGAATAGAGTTTTTGTAGACAGTGCCCCGGTATTAGAAAAAGCTTTAGCTCAAAAGGCAGGCCTCGGTTGGATTGGCAAGAATACTCTTCTTTTAAACAAGAATGCCGGTTCTTATTTTTTTCTTGGTGAAATATACACGGATCTGGAGCTACCTATTGATGAGCCAGAAATTGTAAGCCATTGCGGGTCTTGCACATCTTGCATGGACGTATGTCCCACAAAAGCTTTTGAAGGTCCAAATCAATTGGACGCAAGAAAATGTATTTCATACTTAACCATTGAATACAAAGGCTCTATTAAAGAAGAATTAAGACCAATGATGGGTAATAGAATTTTTGGTTGTGATGATTGTCAGATATTCTGTCCTTGGAATAAATTTTTAAAGATCACGGACGAAGTTGATTTTAAACCTAGACACAATCTAGATGACATAGATTTATCGAACCTTTTCATGTGGTCAGAAGAGGAATTCTTGGAAAAAACACAGGGCTCTCCTATACGGCGTGCAGGCTATGAAAGCTGGTTAAGAAATATAGCTATTGCTTTGGGAAATGCTGAGTCTTCCGTTGAAGTTTTAAGGGTTCTCCATTCAAAGAAAGATGATCCTTCAGAGATAGTAAAAGAGCATGTAAACTGGGCCATAGAGCAACACAAGAATAAAGAGAAAAAATGAGCGAAATAATAATAAAACTAGAGCCAGAAGATGAGTTTAATCATATCCCAGATGAAGTCAGTAATTATAACGAGAGTATGTATTTCAATGTCTTTGATCACTCATCAAAGATAGGCGGGTGGTTTAGATTAGGAAATAGACCCAACGAAGGTTACGCGGAAATGACCTGCTGTTTATACCTACCAGACGGAAAAGTAGGTTTTATGTTTGGCAGACCAAGTATTGACACTAATGAGCTATTTAATGCCGGAGGAATGGAGTTTAAGGTTCTAGAGCCTTTTAAAAAACTTGCAGTTTCTTACACTGGTAAGTTGTTGATTCTAGAAGACCCAAAACAAATGATGGATCCTGCAAAAGCATTTAAATCTAACATTACGCAGCCTTGCGAAGTTAATATTCAAATTGAAGGAATATCCCCAATGTTTGGTGGTCAAGCAGTTCGTAAAGATGGATCTCCTATGAATTCAGACCCAGAAAAGAGTTTTTCTAAAGCTCACTACGAGCAACACACTTCCGGTGTTGGCACCATCAAAGTAGGAGATGAGGAGTGGGCTATACAAGGACTTGGTCTTAGAGATAAGAGTTGGGGTCCGCGTTATTGGCAAGCCATTGAGTGGTATAGGTGGTTAACGATAAACATTAACGACGAAATTGGTTTTATGTTAAGTATTGTTCATCAAAATGAGGACTCAGAAAAGCGTGGCGGGATTGTCTTGGTAGATGGAGAATATCAAACCATTAAAGATTGCAGAATTGAAACCGAATATGATGAAGACTATTTTCATACTAGCTTCAAAGCTTGGGCGAAAACAGACAAGGACGAATACGAGATAGAAGGCAAAGTGTTGTCACTTATTCCGCTTAGAAATAGACGTGAAAATCCAGAAGGAAAAATGTTAACCACTAGAATTTCAGAAGGCATGACCGAATACACATACAAGGGCATAGTTGGTTATGGAATGTCCGAATATTTAGATCAGGTTGTAGACGGGAAACCAGTTGGTCTATAAACCTACAAAGGACCTACGTCTTTAATAATTTCTCTATGTGAGCTCCAGGTACTAATTATTGCCTCTGGCGTTCCTATTCCTGCAGATCTCGGATCTCCAGAAGGACCAAACCAATGGTTTTGAGGAGCTCCGGTAGTACGGGCTTTCATTCCACTATAAGTTGTTCCATTTACCGTACTGGCCAATATTTCCTGTTGAAATAAAATATCATTACTTACTATTGCTGCAGTTAAGTTTTGAGAAATATTTTCTAAAGTCTTTTTAACAATCTTCATGTCCTTATCTTCGTAGACGACAATAATTTGGAATGGCCCAAAGACTTCTTTGGTTATTATTTCAAAATGATCTCCCAAAATTTTCTCTATAGGTATTTCTAAAGCTGTAGGCTGATAAGAACCATAAATAGGAGGTATGGTGTTGTTTAATAATTTCTTACCGCCGAATAAGATTCTTGAACCAGGTATGGTCAGCAAACAATCAATATGTTCTGTAATTTGCTGATTAGTCCAAGTTAAAATAGGACCAATACCTAGATTCTCCAGTTTTCTTTCTGAAGCTAATTCTTTAAGTCTCGGCAAAAGATCTTTCTCCCAATTCTTATGAACAAACAGAAAGCTTTGAGCCGAACATTTTTGACCAGAGGCATTATAAGCATCTTGGTCGCATTGCCAGGCTACATGTTTAGCCCATTTGGGGTCATAATCGGGCCCAATTATCTTCCAATCAAAGCCTGCATCTTCAATTTTTATCTTTCCAAAAGTCTCTAGGCTTAATCGCTGAGCTACCTCTTTGGAACCTGTGAACTGAAGCAGTCTGATTTGATTTTTACTTCTTTTTATTAGTTCACCCATAACTTCTCCTTTGCAATTTATGAAATCAACATCGGAAGCAGGTAGGCCACAATGTATTAAGAGTCTTAAAAATTGTTCAAACACAACGCTGACTTTTGAGTCGACTTTAACCAGAGGTCTGTTCCCCATAAACAAAGCACCCATAACTTGCAATACGGGTATTTCTAAAGGAAAATTAAAAGGAGCTATTATGCAAACGGATCCAAATGGCCATCGGTAACCAGAAGTTTCTTGACCAAGATAATTACCAGGATTAGAAAAACTCCTAGCAAGAAAGCGAACATTGTCTCCGGAAAAATTTTCTAAAAATACCCTTGTTACTTCAACTTCACCAAGGCATTGGCTTTTGCTTTTAGGCATGACTCTTTGTATGAGTTTACAAAAGTATTGCTCAACACTCTTTTCTTTCAGGATTCTTGAAGCATTTCTAGAAACTTCACCCAACATTAAATATCTATCGGGGTTTTTAATAGGATTATGAAGGCCACTTTTAGGGCATCTATCAAAATTTTTAATATATTCTGAAAAATCAGTAGTATTAGGAACTCTTAGAAAAATTTCACCTGATACTGGATCAAGAATCTCTTCATTTTCTCTTAATTCTTTTGTCCATTCTCCCCAAATTAAGTTCTGAACTTGATGAATTTGTCTTTCTTTCTTCTCTTCGAATGGGTCAAATGTAAATATTTTTTTTATAGGGGTTCGCATCTTTTTCTATAAATTATTCTTTAACTTATACCCTAAACTCATAATAGTAAACTGTTGAAACTGTTATAATTTAACAGGAATGTTATTAGTCAAAGTTATATAAATTATAAGGGCAGTAGTTTGAAGATTAGTGTGGTTGATCAGTCTCCAATTTTTACCAATACCGACGCCAATCAGGCTATTGAGGAAACACTTCGTTTAGCAGAGTTCTCTGACTCCATTGGGCTAAATAGATTTTGGGTTGCTGAGCACCACGGCTCTACTTCGTTTGCAGGGTGTTCGCCTGAAATTTTAATGCCTCGATTGGCTGCAGCCACTAAAAAGATTCGTATTGGTTCAGGAGGGGTCATGTTGATGCATTACAGTCCCTATAAAGTTGCAGAAAATTTTCGTCTTTTAGAATCTATGTTTCCAAAACGTATTGATTTAGGACTCGGGAGGGCGCCGGGCAGCGATCCTTATCAAGCTGGAGCTTTGGCTTATGGTTCAAAGACAACAGGCCCTGAATTTTTCCCTACAAAGATGAATGATTTAAGATCCTTTCTTTCAGGAGAAATCTCTTCAACAGAATCTTTTGAAAGCGTTAGCGTCACGCCTGGTTTAGGTAATTTACCTGAAGTTTGGCTTCTAGTTTCTTCTCAACAAGGTGCTGAATACGCAGCACAGTTTGGTCTTCCTATGTCTTTGGCTTATTTTATCAATCAAGATTGTTTGCACTTGGCTGAGATTTACAGGAAAAATTTTGTCCCTTCAGCATTCTCAGAATTTCCAAGAATCAGTCTAGGAGTTTTTAGTATTTGTGCTGAAACTGATAAACGTGCCGAAGAACTGGCTTCGAGTGCTGCTCTTTGGAGAAAGAACAGCCAAGTAGGAAAATTTTCTGCCTTCCCAACCATGGAAGAGTCAAGAAGTCAGATAAACGCTGAATCAGTTACTGAATCAGATAATCGAACCTTTGTAGGATCGCCCACTTTAGTAAAAGATAAATTAAAGCCTCTTTTAGACAAAGTGGTTCCAGAGGAGCTAAAAATCATTACAATATGCGAGCCTTTTTCTGCTAGACAAGAATCCTATCAATTAATTAACGATACTTTTAATTCATAAGAAAAGCTTACACAGAACCATTGATAAATGAAAAATTCTAGATTACTGGCTTACGGATCTCCGTGGCACTTATTCTCTTTAAGTGCTCTTTATTTTGCTCAAGGTCTTCCTGCAGGTTTTCTAGGGTTTGGCCTGACAACCTATTTAACTGTTCAAGGGGCTTCTATTCTGGAGATATCATCTTTGTTATCCATAACAATGATACCGTGGACGATTAAATTTCTTTTAGGACCTTTTGTGGATGGATTTACGGTCCTTAGATTTGGTAGAAGAAGGTTCTGGATATTACTAAGTCAGCTATTAATGATTTTATCTTTAGTTCCTCTTTTCTTTATTGAAAATGGACAGTACTCCATGAGCATGGCAATCATCTTAGCCATACATAATCTATTTGTAGCAACTCAAGATATCGCTACTGATGCATTGGCTGCTGATAGCCTTGAAAAAAAGGCTTTAGGAAAAGCCAATGGACTGATGTGGGGTAGTAAGGTTTTTGCAAAAGGCATAGGGTTATCGGCTTCTGTTGCGATATATTTGAGCTTTGGCGTTAGTGCCGGCCTGTTGGTTTTGATGGCAATGATAGGCCTCATAATGCTAGTTCCTCTCTTATCACAAGAACTAGATCATAAGGTTGGTTCAAAAGAAGAGGTGAGGCAGGCGAACAGGATGCCTTTAAAAGAATTAATATCTGAAATCCTGCAGGGGTTTAACACTAAGCCTGCTCTTTGGGCACTTCTTTTCATGACAATAAGCGGAATTAGTGTTGGTATTTATGATGTCCTTTTTAATAAGTTCTTTATCGAAGAGTTAGCTTGGACGGGGGAGCAGATAGGGGCCGCAAGACCATGGGGAATGTGGACAGGAGGAGCTATAGGCTTATTGGTTGGTGTGGGTGTATCTTTCTATGGCAGTAGATATTTATTGTTAGGTTTTGTTTTTTTAGAGTTGTTGTTGTATTTATTTCTAGGAACAGCTGATGTTGAGTTAATAGCTTCAAATGGGTTTTTAATTTTACTTGGAGTGGATATAGCGGTTGTGGGTTCTCAAGTCATCATGTTTGCTCTACTAATGTCGTTATGCGTTACTAGAACTAGTGCAACAAATTTTGGTGTTTTTATGGGGCTCGCTAACTTTTCAACATTAATAGGCAATCAAATTGCTCCTATGAGCTTCGCGGCTTTTGGTTACGCTGGGTCCTTTATCCTTGGTTCGATAATATTAATTCCCTGCTTATTTATCATTCCCAGCATGACAAGATCAAATGAAAAGGAACCAGAACTACTTATTGAGACCGATTAGAAAATCTTTTATAGATTCTCCTATTTCATCCGGAGATACTTCTTGAATAAAATGGCCTCCGTTTACAGTGACTTCTTTTTGATTGGGCCACTTTCTCGCTACTTCCCTTTGTTTTCCAATAAGAATTGAACCAGGATCTGCGTTTATAAATAATTTAGGTAATTGCGTTTCGCTCATAAATTTAGCGTAATTTTTTACTATTTCAACCACTTCTGTTGGCTCTCCTTCTATAGGAATTTGTCTAGGCCAGGTCAGCGTCGGACGCCTTGATTCACCTTCTTTTTCGAACGGTTTAATGTAGGCATCTAATTCTTGTTTTTCAAGAGCTCTGTGCATGCCAACATCTCCCGCGAACACCCTCTCAACAAAGAAATTCTTCTCTAAAATTAATTCTTCTCCTGCATCTGATCTGAAGAGTTGAAATATATTTCTTGCTTGCTCGGGCCAGTCATCCCATGACTCAATCGGTCCAGTTATTGCTTCCATATAGACAATGGATTTTATCTTATCTGGGTTTAGAGCAGCCCAGTTAAATCCTAGAGCAGAACCCCAGTCATGAATAACTAAAGTAACGCTGTTGAGATCCAGTTCTTCAAGCAATGCATATAAATACTCAGTATGTTCGATGAACGTGTATCGACCTGGCCCAGAGTTATCCAGCTTGTCTGAATCTCCCATGCCAATCAGATCGGGTGCAATCAAGCGACCCATTCCTTCAAGGTGAGGCATGACGTTTCTCCATAAGTAAGAGGAGGTAGGATTGCCGTGCAAGAAGACTATTGGGTCTCCTTCACCTGAATCAACGTAAGCTAAATTCTTACCATTAATAGTCATAAAAGATTTCGAGTATTTAAAGTCTGATGATATTCCCATGTTTCTTCTCTTGGTTATTATCGAACACACTATATTTTATAGTCTATTCTTTATGCACACCTTTCGTATTTAATTGTATTTTTTCTTACCATCCCAGGCTATTAGAATCGCTGGGAAAAGTAAAAGATCAATGATCAAAGCAGCCACAAAGGAAACCATTGTAATACCAGCAAAGCCACGAAGAGGCATAAAGCTGGCCAGCAGAAGAACAGCAAAACCTAAACACAATGAAACCGTCATTATGGTTAAAGGAAAACCAACAGTTTCAAATGCATAAAGAATTGACTCTTCTGCAGTAAGACCTAAGTCTCGCCTTGCGTGTAAATATTTGCTCAAAAAATGAACAGAAAAATCTACGACTATTCCCAGGGTACAACCTATACCAAGGCTAACAAGCATACTAACGTTTGAGCTAAAGATGCCCCAGATCCCAAAAGCTACCCCTATGGGCAGTACATTCGGAATTGCAGTTATGAGTCCTGTGCTTAAGGATCGATAAAAGAGTGCAATGGTCAAAGTAATGACAACAAATCCGATAATAAGCGCATATAAGAGTTGCTCAGCAAGAATCATGCCCATGAAAGACATAACGGATCTCGTTCCCCCGCCTTCAGATAAATTACCAGACACAATAGATAGGTTGGCGTAGTTTTCTACCTTGTCGTAAAATTTTATGAACGCTTTACTGTCTATCTCTTTTAGAGAAACTGTGATCTTCGTAGAAGTCCTTTCTTGATTAATGGAACTTGCTAAATCAAGACCAAAAGGAAGTGACATTTCATAGAAGAATAAATATTGTGCAATTAATTCAGAGTCTTCAGGAATGACGTACCATGATTGATCATCTCCGTTAAGTGTTCTATTTAGGTTCTTAATTATTTTAGATAATGAATTTACCGATAGAACTTCGTCTTGTTTTTCCAACCAACTTGTAAGGTCATCCAACTGACGTAAGTATTCAGGGTCACTGATTAGATCTTCACTAACGTATTCATAAGTTACTAAAAAGGTTCCTCCAAGCCTTTTTGCAAGCCACTTCGTGTCTTCTGTTACTGATGTGAATCTATCCGAATAAAATTCCATTGGATTGTCTTTAGTTTCATTGAGAGGAATAAAAGACATAAAGAAGATTGAAAATAGAGGCACTAACCAAATAATTTTTTTTCTGTTTTTTAAGCTAAATTGACCAACTCTTCTCGATAGTTTTGTTTGATTCTCAATTTGACTGGACGCTTTAACATTAAAAAAGCTCATTAATGGAGCAAGAAAGAATATAGAAAATATAAACGCAGCTAAAACGCCGATAACTATACCGTTCGCTACAACTCTAAGTGCAGGTATTGGAGCCAGGTTCAAACAAAGAAACCCTATCGATGTTGTCAGAGAAGTCAGCAGTAAAGGTTCTAGATTTAACTGCAAACTTTTAATAATCGAATCCTTGGTACTTTTCTCTAACTTACTTTGAAAATAGACGTTAAATAAATGAACGCAGTCAGCTACGGCTAACGTCGCCACCACTATGACAACCATTAAGAATGGTTGCGACACAGTGGTATTAAAATGACCCAGTATTCCCACCGAGGCGATCACGCTGAATACAATAACCATCAGAGAGCCTATTACTGCTGCTACGTTTCTCAATAAGATAAAAAGTGATAATAAAATTACAAACAGTAAAGTTGGGATAAGGATGGGCATTTCAGCTTTTATTATTAACGGACTTAAATATTCCACGTAAACAATACCAGCGTATCTTATGTCCGCCTCTGGATAATCTTCTTTTAAAGGATCCATAAAAGCAAAAATATGTTCCATGGATTCTGCATATTCTTTTTCTACGTCATCTTTTGGGGCATCAATACTTATATTGATGAACGTTGTTTGTTTGTCTTTTGACAGAATAGTTCCGTACGCCTGTTCTTCTTTTTCTATCAGAGCAGATCTTTCATTAATTTTCTCCTGGTTCCATTGAAGAGATTCTTCAATAAATGGCTCGACTATAAGGTCGTCACCTTCTGCCCTTACAAAAGAGAAGTTGCTTAGTGAATCAACCCTTATTGAATGAGGTGTGCTCCAGGCTTTATTGGTAATTTCTTCAATTAAATTTAGTATTCGAGGTTCAAATACTGTTCCTTCATCAACGCCGAGCGCAATAATAACGCTATCACTAGAATAGAAAGTATCTTCAATCTGAAGATGGTTTTCGGCTATAGGATAATCTTCGGGAAAAAATTGCTCTGTATCGGGTGAGAAAGCAATCCCGCCAACCCCACGAAAAGAGGTTACTAAGAGGATTAAACAAAAGAGTATTGATAAATATCTGTACTGAATTATTTTTTCTGCACAAGTTTCAGTAAAATTCTTTGTTGTATTCATAATCTTCTATAGGAAAATAGTTAGTTCCATTCTCAAGAAATCTTCTTCTTGCAGGAAATCTAAAGGGTTAACATTATTAAAGTCAAAATTATTTCTTTCGACCTTTTTCCCTCCGTTAAAAATCACACCCTCAATACTTAATTTGGTTCTGGCCCCGATTCGCTTTGAACCTTCGATAAAGACATTAGTTTCCCCGGTAGATTCATTCCATAAGACACCCAAGAGGAGCTGGCTGTCATCAATATCATTGAAGGAAAATCTGGTTCCTATTGCGTGCGGAGAATGGTCTTCTCTGTCATCATGATTGAGCTCAATAATCCAACCTAGATCCAGAGAGGTGTCAAAAATCCCCGTTTGCGTGTACTCAAAACCGGTTGTCAAAGCTGTAAACCTATCGTCTTGACCTGAACGAGTAATCGCCTCAAGTTTTAAGACCCACCCCTCTATAATATACAAAGCCTCCAATCCCGTTTGATCGATGAGATCGTACTTAGGCAATAGTTTTATAGAGTTGCCTTCTGGAGTGGGAATCAACAAAGGCTCTCTGGTGGTTCCAGAGAAGTGGGAAATAGCCAATTCAAGATCATTGAAGTAATGGTTCCACCTTACGGCAAAATCGATTCTGTTCTCTTCTTCATTGGATTCATACATAGGATTATGGGTATCCACTATAAATGGAGTTCTTAACCTGCCTTTCTCGCCTGCAAAAGTTCTTTCACGAGACCCTATAAGCGCATATAGATCCAACACCCCCCATTCTCTTTCTAGAGATAGATTTATCATTGGCTGGCCTAATTTATCTTCGCCATCGAAGCCATCCACCGAATCCGTCTGGTTAAGTATATCTACTCTATGAACTGTCTCTGTCACTCCCCAGAAGTCCTTTCTTATACCTATCTTGGTTTCATAATTTTTACCTACGTGCGTCCATTGAAACTCTTGAAGGTCTTCAAGATTTCTTTCATTGTCTTCAGCATCTTTCCTGAATTTAGGTTTGATGGAAAAAAAATCTTTTCCATTCTCTGATTCAAAGTAGAGTTCTGGAGAAAAGGTGAAGGAAGAATGATTTTTTTCTTGGCCAAAAAGGCCTTCATTTTGAAAACTTCTTATCTCGATGGACGCTTCTCCCAATAACTCTATTTCTCCATATGAAGTTGCAGAAAATATAGCTAGAATTAAAAAAATAAATGTTTTCACACTTATATTTAATTTTATTGGTTGCATTTATCTAGATCTTTTTAAACTATTTTGAGAAAAATCTTTATCTGACAGTCCGGTCTTATAAGCAATATCTTTAAAAATTAACACAGTCTTTTTTTTGTTCTGATGATTAACGATTTCCATGCGTGAAGCTTGCCAGATTTTATCTAAATATTTCTTGTAGCCTGAGAAGGTTCCTGTTTTTAGGTGAAAAGACTTTCTGTCGTAGTACTCCACTTTTTGAACAAGAAAATTTTTCTTATCTATCCAAACAATTTGCTTGGTGTAACCTGAGTAAGGATCTAAAGGGGTTCTTTCAATGACATGATTGGGCTGGCCATCAAGATCTTCATCTCTTAAAAAAAGGTAAGAAAATTTTTCTACTTCCTGAGAAGATAAATCTTCAAAGGTGTATTCACTTCCTAAAAAAGGCCCTGATTTATTTTTTGAAGCAATCCTTTTTACTCTTTTTAAAGCTGGTAAATAGAGCCACTGATCGTCAGCTGAAGTCTTATGAGAAAAGCTAAGAATAGCGACTCCTTTAACGTCCCTTGGGCTCTCAAAGATTATAAGAGATTTATCTCCATCGCCCTTCATTTCAAGTCGTTTTGATTTCATCTTTCGAGTTACAACATTGCCTTTTCTGTTTGTTAGCTGCATCTCCATGGTTGATTGGCTATCAACAAATCCATCAGATGTTTTATCTGCTTTGATTGCTATTTCAAGGCCCTTTAATGAATCGTCAGCGAAGCTAAAAGAAGAAGAAAGAAGGAATAAAGCAAAAAAAGTTGATTTCATAACTGAAGTAAAATTCATTTTTCTTCCTTTTAAATTTTAGATAATACTTGAACACGTATTATAGCTTCTAACACCAGGACTAACAGAATAGTAATATTGATTTAATTATTGTATTTCTTTTGAATGCTTGAAAAGTCTAATTCTCCTAAGCCTAACTCTGATAGTTCTTCATAAAGTTCCCGTGCTTTATCTCCCATGGGAGTCTCTGCGTCAGAGTTTTTAGAGATTTGTGCTGCCAAACCTAAGTCCTTTAACATCAGTTTATTTAAAAACCCTCCTTTGTATTCATTGCTAGAAGGCGCGTTAGGCATTATTCCTGGAAACGGATTGTATTTCTCCAAAGACCAGTTATTTCCAGAACTGCTTTGCATAATTTTAGATATAACGCTTGGATCAAGACCATTTTTTACACCCAGAGCAATAGCTTCTGCTGTCCCGCACATATGGACAGCAAGTAACATATTATTACAGATCTTTGCTATCTGACCTGATCCATTATTGCCAGCGTGGAGGACTTGATTTCCCATTTTTTTAAGCACAGGTGTTGCAAGCTCTATGCTTTTTGGAGAGCCCCCGGTAATGAAAGTTAATGTTCCAGCATGAGCTCCAGCAACCCCACCAGAAACAGGGGCGTCAATCATCTCAAGTCCCTTTTCTTTTGCAGCTGAAGCAACTTTTACAGAGATTTCAGGGGCTATAGTTGAGCAATCAATTATCAAAATAGATTTATCTAATTTATCCAGTAGATTTTCTCCTAAATAGACCTTCTCCACGTGTTCGCTTGCAGGCAGCATGGTAATCAAGACATCGATGTCTTCAATTAGAGACTCAATATTAGAGGAAATTTGTATGCCGTTGTCTTTGGCAAGAAGATTTGCTTCTTCATTTAGATCATAACCAGTAACGCTTAATCCTGAGGCAACAAGATTTGAAGCCATAGGACCTCCCATGTTGCCCAATCCAATAAATCCAATTTTGTTCATTCTCACTCCTTAGTTAAAGGTCCTCTAAAGGGTTTACATCCCACGCAGGTTCCAAGTGTTCTTTTATCCATTCTGTGGGTACATTATTTATCTCATCATATTTCCATTGAGGATTGTTGTCTTTTTCAATAATCGCAGCTCTAATGCCTTCAGTGAAATCAGGGTGTCTTGTAACTTGTATGGCTAAGTCTAACTCGTATTGGAAAACTTCTTTTAGATTCAATTCTGCAGCTCTTACGCATTGGTCCCATATGATGAAAGCTGAAGTAGGGCTTCCTCCTTCAAATCCTCTGACAGCTTTTTGTAGCCATGAATCATCTGTTTTTAGATGTAATAAATTCTCTGAAACTTCACGCAAAGAGCTGCCATCCATCAAAGACTCTATTTTCTTTAGTCTTGGTTTAATTTCCGACTCAAGGCCCAATCCTTCTTTTTGCTCTAATGACTCCAATAATGAACTTATAAGGTGCACGTTAGAAAAAGAGTCTTTCATCCAGTTGATTCCAGAAAGTTTCTTATCAAATTCTTGTTTCTTTGTGCTGTGCAAAAAATAATCCGTCAGACCGATGGCTTGCGTATCAGCAGCATTTATTTTTGTTGCTGTTAGCATCAAGAACATGGCCACTCCTTTTGGGAGTTTATTTATGTAAGAAGTAAAGCCAACATCAGGAAATAAACCAACCCCAATTTCGGGCATGGCAAAACCAGTTCTTTCTGTGCTGAGTTTAAAATCACTTCCCAATACCAGTCCTACACCACCCCCCATGGCTAAACCATCCACCCAACAAATAACAGGTTTAGGGTAAGTATGTATCATATAATCCAATCGATATTCTTGTTCAAAGAATTCTTCAGAAAATGGGTTAGGACCGCCGGGATGCTGCAACATTGATTCATACAAGGCTCTGATATCGCCGCCTGCACAGAAAGCTTTTTCTCCAGCTCCTTCTATACTGACGGCAGCAAGATATGGGTCATCCGCCCATTTTTTTAGCTGATCTAATATGTCTTTAACCATATCAAGAGTTAAGGAGTTAAGGGTTTCGGGAGAATTAAGAATTATGAAGCCTGTCTTATAGCCTTCATTATTTTCCAGTTCTTTTACTAGAATAAAATCTGATTCAGGCATTTTTCCAGTTAGGATCTCGTTTTTCTAGAAATGCTGATACACCTTCGGCTTGGTCGTTGGTATCAAAGAGATTTACGAAAGGTTCTTTTTCATTACTGTAACTTTCACTCGAGGTCCGAGCTTCATGGATGAGTTTCTTACAGGCTGATATCGAAGTAGGGCTTTGGTTATTGGCTTGCTCAGCTAGTTTAAAAGCTTTTTCTAAACTTTTTCCTGAAGCGGTAACTTCTTCTACTAGGCCAATCGTTAATGCTTGGTTTGCTTTAATTTGCTCTCCGCCAAGAATAATCCTTTTGGCCCATCCCTCTCCAACAAGTCTTGGTAGCTGCTGAGTGCCACCTCCACAAGGTAAAAGTCCAACTTTGGGTTCTGGCAGGGCAAGTCTTGATTGTTCTTCTGCTATTCTTACATCACAAGCTAGTGCACATTCAAGGCCTCCTCCCATTGCAAAACCATTAATGGCAGCAATTGAAAACCCTCTAAAGTTACTTAATGCATCAAATGCATCAGAAAATGCAGAAGCCATTTTTTTTGCTGCTTCTTTGCCGCCTTCATGAAAAACTTTTAAGTCAGCTCCGGCTGAAAAGAATTTTTCTCCTTCTCCGGTCACAATCAAACTATAAATTTCCTTATTACTATTTAACCCTTCTACAGTTTCCTCAAGAAAGCTCAGACTTTCTAAATCCCAAGTATTGGCAGGTGGGTTATTTATGGTTATGAGTGCGGTATTCCCTTTTATGGATATTTTTAATTTACTAGACATGCTTTTCCTATTGAATAATTCGAGCCGCTCCTTCAAGGAGCATTCTTCTGCCAACAATCATCTTCATAATTTCATTGGTTCCTTCTAAGATTTGATGAACCCTTACATCTCTAACGTACCTTTCAAGAGGGTAATCTTGGATGTAGCCGTAACCTCCAAATATTTGGAGGGCCTCGTTGCAGACATCAAAGCCTACGTCAGTAGCAAATCTCTTTGCCATGGCGCAATAAGTTGTTGAATCAGGATCATTATTTTCGAGTTTACTGGCAGCCAACCTAACCATTTGTCTGGCGGCAACTAAATTGGTGGTCATGTCAGCTAATTTAAATTGTAATGCTTGGAATTCTCCAATTTTTTTCCCAAACTGTTCTCTTTCATTCATGTACTTCTGAGCTTCTTCTAATGCAGCTTGAGCCGTGCCAACGGAGCAAGTAGCAATGTTAATTCTTCCTCCATCAAGACCTTTCATCGCAATTTTAAATCCCTGTCCTTCTTGTCCCATGAGGTTATCAAGAGGGATTTTAACGTCTTTCAGACTCACTATTCTTGTTGGTTGGTTTCTCCAGCCCATCTTAGATTCATTCTTTCCGTATTCAATCCCATCAGCATCTGCAGGCACTAAGAAACATGAAATACCTCCCGGTCCGCCGTCTCCTGTTCGAGCCATCAGTATGAGACAATCCGTTGATCCTGAACCAGATATGAATGCTTTATTGCCATTAAGGACATAACAGTTATCTTTTTTAACAGCAGAAGTCTTGAGGGAAGCTGCATCAGATCCAGAACCGGGTTCTGTTAAACAGTAAGAAGATAATTTAGATCCTGAATTTAAATCTTGTAACCATTCTTCCTTGAGCTTGGTGGAGCCAAATTCACTAACCATCCAAGTGGCCATGTTGTGAATGGTCATAAATGCCGTCGTGCTCGTGCACCCGGCTGCCAGCTCTTCAATGATAATAGTTGCATCAACCTTGCTAAGTCCCATGCCCCCGTTATCTTCAGAAACATACAAGGAGCAAAATCCAAGTTCACCAGCTTTTTTTATTGTCTCTAAAGGGAAAGTGCATTCAGCATCCCATTTTGCAGCATTGGGTTTTAGTTCATTATCAGAAAAAGCTTTAGCTAAAGTCTGGAAAGTAAGCTGATCACCTGACAATTCAAAATTCATAGCTATTTTAAATCAATGGTAAGGTTAGTCTCACTGCTTTCTTCGTCATCAAACCACCTTTCGGTTACAGTTTTAGTTTCGGTATAAAACCTTACAGCTTGCTTACCATAGGCATGCAAATCACCATAAAAAGACTGCTTCCATCCAGTAAAAGAAAAGAAAGGAAGGGGGACTGGTATGGGGACATTAATTCCCACTTGCCCAACTTGTATCTCGTGTCTAAATTTTCTTGCAGAATGACCAGAGCTTGTAAAAATAGAAGTGCCATTGCCAAAAGGGTTGTCATTGATTAATTGAATAGCTTCTTCAATTGAATCGACGCTCATGCAGATAAGAACCGGTCCAAATATTTCAGTTTTGTAAATTGTTGATTCAGTCTTAACGTCTGCGAATAGAGTGGGTCCAATCCAATTCCCATCAGGATAACCTTCAACTTCGCAATCGCTTCCATCCAAGAGACAAGTGGCTTCTTCTCTTCCTATCTTAATTAAGTCTAAAATTCTCTCTTTTGCTGCGTGGCTGATGATGGGTCCATAACCTGAAGATTCTGAATCCCAAGGCCCCGGTTTAACGACTGCCATTTTTTCTTTGAGTTCGTTAATCCATTCAGAAGAATCGCCTACAAAAATGGCAACGCTTATTGCCATGCACCTTTGGCCAGCTGCTCCAACGGCAGAACCAACCAAGCCGTCTATAGTTTTAGATTTATTGGCATCAGGCATTACCACCATATGGTTTTTTGCACCGGCAAAGGCTTGCACTCTTTTTAAGTTATCCGTACCAGTTTTGTATATGTATTGCCCAACCGGAACGGAGCCAACAAAAGATACGGCCTTAATATCAGGGTGGACTAAAAGAGCATCTACTTGCTCTTTTTCACCGTGGATAATTTGCAATAGGCCGGGCGGCGCTCCTGCTTCAGAAAACAATTCGGCCAATCTATTGGCAGTCATGGGATCTTGCTCTGAAGGTTTTAAAATAAAAGTATTTCCACACGCTATTGCCATGGGGAACATCCATAAAGGAATCATTGCAGGAAAATTAAAGGGGGTGATGCCGGTACAGACTCCTAAGGCTTGAGTGTAGCTATAAGCATCTATACCTCTTGCAACATTTTCTACCGTTTCACCCATCAGAAGCGGAGTAATATTAGCAGCTTGCTCAACCACTTCTATGCCTCTCCAGACATCACCTCTCGCATCCTCTAAAGTTTTTCCATTTTCTTGACTTAAGATTTCAGCAAGCTCTTCTTGGTGTTCTTTTAACAAGGCTTGGTAACGCATCATTAGCCTGGATCTTTCAGGGGGTGGTGTTTCTTTCCATTGCTCAAAAGCATGAAGGGCCGATTGAACAGAAACTTCTATTTCGTTTTCAGTTGCGCAAGGAACATGACATAAGATTTCCTGAGTTGCTGGGTTAAGGACTTCTATGTTTTTTGATGAAGAACTTTTAACAAGTTCCCCATTTATAAATAACGGTAAATGAATAGTCATAATTTTTTTGACATCTTACTATCATTCTTTTTTTTATGCTTGCTTCAGAACATGGGGAAGTTATAGTTATGATAAATTTTTATTGAGGAAGGTACATGCTAAAAACACGAATTACTGAATTATTTGGAATTAAACATCCCGTCATCCAAGGCGGAATGCAATGGGTTGGTTATGCTGAATTAGTTTCTGCAGTATCTAATGCAGGAGCTTTAGGAATCTTGACGGCTCTTACGCAACCCACCCCGGAAGATCTCACTAAGGAAATAGAGCGCACTCGCGAAATGACGGATCAGCCTTTTGGAGTCAATCTAACCATCTTACCAACCATAACTCCCCCTCCTTATGAAGAGTACGCTCAAGCCATAGTTGGAGCAGGAGTTAAGATTGTCGAGACTGCAGGAAGAAGTCCTGCACCATTCATGGATCTCTTCAAAGCATATGATGTAAAAGTTATTCATAAATGCACGTCAGTTAGACATGCATTGAAAGCACAATCCGTGGGAGTTAGTGCTATTACAATTGATGGTTTTGAGTGTGCAGGACATCCGGGAGAAGACGATATTCCTTCGCTTGTGTTACTGCCTCAAGCAGCGGAAGCTTTAGAGATCCCCGTGGCCGGTTGTGGAGGTTTCAGTGATGCAAAAAGTCTTGTTGCTGCTTTAGCATTGGGCGGTGAAGCCATAGTTATGGGAACTAGATTTATGGCCACTAAAGAAGCGGGTATTCATCAAAATGTAAAAGATATAATGACGGAAGCTGATGAAAGATCTACTAATTTAATGTTCAGAACAATGCACAACACCGCACGAGTATTTAAGAATTCTATTTCTGATCAAGTCGTTGAAATAGAATCTACTGGCACGGCAAAATTTGAAGATGTAAAGGATCTTGTGGCGGGTCAAAGGGGACGTGTTGTTTTTGAAAAAGGAGACATGGAGCATGGCATCTGGTCTGCTGGTATCTCCGTGGCAAGAGTTAAGGACATACCAACGTGTGACGAGATGGTTTCCAGGCTGGTTTCTGATGCCGAAGATATAATTGATGGCAGATTACAAAAACTGAAAGCTTAAGAGAGCAGAAAAATGGAAGATGTAAAAGTTTATATAGTTGTTAATCTCGAAATCACAGACGCGGATACTTACAGAAAGTATGAAAAAGGTTTTTTTGGTTTTCTTAAGAAATATGAAGGTGAATTTATTACCTATGATGATTCTTTCGAGAACTTAGAGGGTGAAGAGCCTTTAAAAGGCAGCAGAGTGATAATATTCTCATTTCCATCTGAAGAATTGGCTAGAAAATGGTGGGCAGACACTGAATATCAAGAGCTTTCAGAGTTCAGAAGACAAGGCACGGTAACGAAGTCATTATCAATGGTCAAAGGATTGCCTCCTAGAGGATAGTCTTTAGAAGAAAATACTCCATAACAAAAGTAAAAGAACAACGTCCACCAATATTAGAATCATAATTGAGCTGCAACCGTACTCAATTTCTTCTTTGTAAAGGGCTTTGTGAACTGAGAAAGAGAAATACAGAAATAAACAGGCAAACAGGATCTTCATTTTTTAACTATTTCCATTTATCAGTCATACGCAATATTTCTTCGACAAGTTTAACAGGCTGGTCCAGCGGAATGTGGTGAGCAGCATCTTCAATAGGTATTATTCTCGTACCTTTTTTTGCACTTGATCTGGTGTAGTTTAGTATTTCATCAGAAAACATTGAGCTTTCACTGCCATAAAGAATACCGAGTTTGCACGAAAGCTCAAACGCTATACTTCTTGTCATGTGACCAAAGCCAAGCTTATCAAAAAGTGAGTCATCGAATTTCCATTCGTATCCTCCGTTCGACTCTCGGATAGACCACTTCGCTATGTAATCAAGAATGTATTTATTCTCACAATCTTGTTCTGGAGTCAGTCTAAATCGTTCAAGTATGGTTTCTTTATCGGGATAGGTTTTTATTCTTCTTATCGGCCCTGATCTTTCATGGGTAGAGTAATCATAGTCTGGGGGTCGTATTGGAGAATCAATCATGATGACGCCTTGTATGGGATTTCTTGATTGATGTGCAGCGAAAGTGCTCATGTACCCACCAAGGCTGTGCCCGCAAATTACTGGATCCATTGGCCTGGAATCAAAAAAACCACTGTCTTTAGCTACTGCTAAGATCTCTCTTCCAAACAAACTTCCTTCATAGCGATCTCTTCTGTCACTATCCCCCATTCCTGATAAATCAAGCGCACTTACTTGAAAGTGATCCAGAAGCTGTGGAGCTATAAAATCCCACCAATGAGAATGACTACCGCTTCCATGCACTAACATTAAGCCGGGCTTAGAATCGTCACCCCATTTTTGATAATAAATAGACGCTCCTTCAACAGATATTCTATGTTCAGATTTTTGAATCTTTAAAGCATCGGTAAACCAAGTTGGTGCTATTTCAATCATTCAGACAGTCCTTTGGTAAAAAATTGTGGTTTTTATAATTTTTGAGATCATGTAGTCTATAGCAAAATTATAAAATCTAAGGAAAGTTTATGAAAGAACCATTGAAGGGTGTTAATACTCAAATGGCTGATCCAAATGAAGCTCCTACGGTACCTCAGGCTGCTGCGACAGTACTTTTAGTCAGAAATGATTCCAGCGGACAAGGGATAGAGGTCTTCATGGTAGAGCGAGCTTCTAAAGCAAACTTTGGAGGTGCTTACGTTTTTCCAGGAGGAAAAGTTGATGTAGAAGATGGTCTGGACAGGATGGAATCAATTTGTTCCGGACCAACAGACGCAGTTGCTTCTGATGTGTTAGGTGAAGAAAGAGGCGGCTTGGCATATTGGGTAGCCTGCATTAGAGAGTGTTTTGAGGAAGCAGGAATTTTAATTGCCTACAGGAAAGATGGAAGTCCGTTTGACCCTGAAACACCAGAAGAAAATGAAAGGTTCATTGATTACAGAAATAGACTCAATGCTGGAGAAGCGGTTCTAGAAGAAATGTGTGAGAAAGAAGGGATCTCTCTGGCAACAAACAGACTCGCCTATCTGGCTCACTGGATTACCCCCAAGATTGAAAAAAGAAGATACACAACTCGATTTTTTATAGCCTTAGCTCCAGCAGGACAAGAAGGTATTCATGACGGCTCTGAAAGCGTGAATAGTCTTTGGATAAAACCAGAAGAAGCCCTTTCAAGGTATCGAGAAGGCACTTTATTAATGATTATGCCAACCATTAAGAATCTGGAAAACATATGCGGTTTTAATAACACCGAGGAGTTGTTAAAAGATAAAGTAACCATGGACTCTAAGGACATACCCACCATCGAACCAAAATTCTTCATGAAAGATGGAAAGATGACAGGACTGTTACCGGGTGACCCTGGGTACGATGAACATTAGCATTTATGAAAACTGAAGAAATAGTACAACTGTCACCCCTGGTAAAAAGAATTACGGCAGGCAATGCGAGCGTTTTCACTGGGCCAGGAACAAACACATACTTGGTAGGAAATAAGAACGTAACTGTGGTGGATCCCGGGCCCGCCTTGGACACTCACATAGAAGCAATTGTAAAAGCTTCTGATTCCATAAAACAGATCATAGTTACCCACACCCATCCCGATCACTCTCCGGGAGTAAAATTATTGCAAGATGCTATCGATGTACCGGCTTATGGTTTAATTACTGACACTACGAAGGATCAAGATAAAACTTTCTCACCCGCGAAACTTCTTTCAGATGGAGATGTGTTGGATGAAGAGGAATATAGTATTGAGGTAATACACACTCCGGGACATGCTTCCAACCACTTATGTTTTTTACTTAAAGAAGAAGGTTTAATTTTTACTGGTGATCATATTATGAATGGTTCAACGGTTGTTATTTCTCCTCCGGACGGAAATATGAAACATTACATAGAGTCTTTAGAGAAGTTAAAAAATTATGATCTAAAAACCATAGCCCCTGGTCATGGTGAAACCATGAAAGAACCTCAATTAGTTGCTGAATGGATTGTCAAACACAGACTTGAAAGAGAGAAGAAAGTTTCTGATGCCCTAAAGGAGGCCGGTGAAGGCACACCTGATACTTTGGTTAATAAAGTCTACGATGATGTTGATCCTTCCCTTTTCCCTATAGCAAAATGGTCATTACAAGCGCATCTCTTGAAATTGGCAGATGACGGAATGGCAACAATGGAAAAAGACGGTTTTATTTGGAAGGGTAACTAGGTCAGCTCCACTCCTGTGCCGTCTACACCACAATATCCATCAGGGTTTTTAGCTAAGTATTGTTGATGGTAATGTTCAGCGTAATAAAAAGGTCCCACGTCTTTTATTTCTGTGGTTATAAGCCCATAGCCTTGAGCATTTAGATTAGATTGATATTCTTTTTTAGTTTCTAAGAAATCTTTCTTTTGCTCTTCATTAAAACAGTAAGCTCCGGAACGATATTGAGTTCCAACATCATTTCCCTGTTGCATGCCTTGGGTCGGATCATGATCTTCCCAAAAAGTTTTTAAAAGATCCTTATAGGAGATGATTGTAGGATCAAAAACCACCAATACGACCTCGTTGTGTCCGGTCATGCCAGTGCAGACTTCTCTGTAGGTAGGGTTTTTTGTCTGACCTCCAGAATAACCCACTGCCGTAGTGTAGACGCCTTCAAGTTGCCAGAATTTTTTTTCAACTCCCCAAAAGCAACCCATGCCAAAAATTGCATGGCTCAGTCCTTCAGGAAAAGGTGCCTTGAGAGGAGTGCCGTTTAGAAAATGTACATCAGGAACTTCAATTTCTTCATCTCTACCCTCCAGAGCTTCAGAATCATTTGGAAGCAAACTTTTTTTATTAATTAAATCCATTAAAGACATTATTTATTTATCCTATTTATTATTAGTTCATCTACTACGCTTGGATCAGCAAGAGTAGACGTATCTCCAAGATTATCAATTTCATTTCCTGCAATCTTTCTTAAAATTCGTCTCATTATCTTACCAGATCTAGTTTTAGGTAAACCCGGTGCCCATTGAATGATATCAGGCTTAGCTATGGCACCTATTTCTTTTGAAACCAATTGGACCAAAGAAGTTTTAAGTTCCTCGGTCGGGTCTTCACCGTTCATCAAAGTAACATAACAGTATATGCCTTGCCCTTTTATTGAGTGTTCATATCCAACAACAGCGGCTTCAGCAACCGAAGCATGCAGTACAAGTGCACTTTCTACTTCTGCTGTCCCAAGTCTATGTCCAGAGACATTCAATACATCGTCAACTCGCCCTGTGATCCAGTAGTAGCCGTCCTCATCTCTTCTTGCTCCATCGCCGGTCGTGTAATAACCGGGGTACATGGTGTAGTAAGTTTCTATGCATCTTTGGTGGTCTCCGTACAAAGATCTGATCTGAGATGGCCAACTTGATTTGATCACTAAGTTACCAGACCCCGCTCCTTCTATTTCTTTGCCATTTTCATCTAAGAGTGCTGGCAAGACACCTAAAAAAGGTTTAGTAGCACTTCCTGGTTTTAGGGGTGTAGATCCTGCTAAAGGACTAATCATTACTGCACCAGTTTCAGTTTGCCACCAAGTATCAACAATTGGACATCTGCTATCTCCAACAATCTTGTAATACCATTCCCAAGCTTCAGGATTGATGGGCTCACCAACCGTTCCCAAGATTCTTAGAGATTCTCGTGATGTATTCTTAACCGGATCATCGCCTTGAGCCATTAAAGCTCTAAGAGCAGTTGGAGCCGTATAAAAAATATTTACCTTATGTTTGTCAATGACATCCCAAAATCTTGAGGCATTAGGATAGGTTGGTATGCCTTCAAACATAAGAGTGGTAGCCCCATTGGCTAGAGGCCCATAAACGATATATGAATGACCGGTTACCCACCCAACATCCGCTGTACACCAATAAATCTCTTTATCTTTGTAATCAAAAACAAGTTTATGAGACATTGCTGCTTGCAAAAGATACCCGCCAGTCGTGTGCATAACTCCTTTTGGCTTTCCAGTTGAACCTGAGGTGTAAAGAATAAAAAGAGGATCTTCTGCATCCATGGGTTCAGGTTCACAATTTAAGTCCATACGTGCTGTTATTTGATGGTAATCAACATCTCTACTATCAACCCAATTTACCTCAGCACCTGTTCTCTTAATGACTATTACAGAGTGAACGTTTGGGCACTGGTGCAAAGCTTCATCTACATTTTCTTTTAAAGGAATCTTTTTCGATCCCCTAAGACCTTCATCCGCAGTTATAACAGTTTGGCAATCTGAATCTAATATCCTATCTTTCAAGGACTCTGGTGAAAAACCACCAAACACAACCGAATGAATTGCACCTATTCTTGCACAGGCTAGCATTGCGTATGCCGCTTCAGGGATCATGGGCATGTAGATGCAAACTCTATCCCCTTTATTAACTCCTCGTTCTTTTAGAGCATTTGAGAATTTACAAACAGATTCATACAGCTCTTGATAAGAAATATGATTGGATTCATCTGGATCATCGCCTTCCCAGATGATGGCTGTTTGATCTGCTCTTGCAGCAAGGTGTCTGTCTATACAATTGATAGTTGCATTTAATTTCCCTCCTTTAAACCAGCTCACTTGGCCTTTACTAAAGTCGTGTTCTGAAACTTGATCCCATTCAGATATCCATTCAAGATATTTGGATGCTTGTTCGTGCCAAAACTCATCGGGGTTTGTAATTGAACGGTGGTACATCTGAGAAAATTCTTCTTCTGAAATTAGAGAATCATTCTTTATATTTTGAGATATTTCATAAATTACTTCTTTAGTCATATTCTTAATTTTATCAAATGAGAGCTGGTGAGGGGTTGAAATACATTTTAGAGCCTTCAGGTTTATTGAAATAATCTAATAATTTAGTTAAAAGTAAATCGTAGTCCCCCTTGTTTGATTCAAGATCAAGATAATCAGAATTTACGATCAATACCGGCGATCTATCATAGTTGAAAAAAAATTCTTTATAAGATTCGTTTAACAGTTCCAAATAATCGTAGCTTACACTTTTTTCCATTTCTATCCCTCTATGCATGACCCTCTGATGGAGAGTCTTTGTTTCTGCTTGAAGGTATATAACTAAATCAGGAGTAGGCAAATCCAATGAAAGATAATCATAAATTTGTTCGTAAAGTTTTAGCTCTTGATCTGAGAGGGTGGCTTTAGCAAAAAGCTTGTCTTTATCTAAAAGGAAGTCTGAAACTCTGGTGGGCGTGAATATGTCGCCTTGTTTTATTTCTTGAATTTGTTTAACACGTTGAAACAAAAAGAATAGTTGAGCTCCTAGAGCGGCTTGAGAAGGGTTTTCATAGAAATCCGCTAAGAAAGGGTTTTCAGTGGGTTTCTCAAGAAAAGTATTGTAACCAAAGGATTCAGCAAGAAGCTTAGTTAACGTAGTTTTTCCAACCCCAATAGGTCCTTCTACAGCAATAAATTTTGGTATTTTTTCGTATTGATTAAAGTCTAGAACTTTTGTTCCCATCTCTATTTTTTCTTTTATCTTACAACTCTTTAAATATATTTTTTAGGTTTTATTGTCTGTTTGTTAAATCTTCTCTTCTATGTTCACTTTGATTTTGAATATCAGTCCACCATTTTCCGCAGCCATTGAGGTTAACGCCTGACTGTTCTCTTAATATCAAGAAATCATAGGAAGCCCTAAAACGTTTGTGCGAAATTAATGAGGTTATTTTAGGAGATTTAACCTTGAGTAGTTTTATTTGGAATTCCCAAATATCTTTTATCATGCTCTCAACGCGGTTAGGAATAAAACAATGAGAATTTTGTTCTCTAATTGCTTTATCAGCAGCTTTTCTTAGTAAAGGAATTTTAATTTTGCTTGATTGAATTTCTCCTATTCTTTTAACAACTGAAGGCCATAGTAGAACTGAAAATAAGAAAGCAGGTGTAAGTGGAAGATCTTTAGCCACTCTAGAGTCAGAGTTTTTTAGAGCCAGTTTTATAAAATGAATAATTTTTTCATCTGATTTTTCTTCTTCAAGGTATCTTGAAGTGGCGGGCAATAAGTATTTAAGGACTTTGTATTCAACTAATTTATCAAAAGTTTTAGAAGCAGATCCTGTAAAAAATAACTTTAAAACCTCTTCATATCTTCGTGCGGTTGGAACTTCTTCTAGAAGATTTGCCAGTCCATAAATATCAGCTTTTAAAGAGTCTTTGCAGTCAAGTTCCATTGCAGACATAAATCTTATGGCTCTTATTATCCTAACTGGGTCTTCTCTAAATCTTACTTTGCTGTCCCCAATACAACTTAATCTTCTATTTTCTAGATCTTTGTACCCCCCTGTGTAATCTATGATTTCCATAGAGTGGATGTCCAGGTAAAGAGCATTAATTTTAAAGTCTCTTCTGAAAGCATCGTCTTGAATGTTGCCATAAGTATTATCTCTAAGTACCAGGCCTTTGCTGCTCTTTGCAGCTTTTTTATTGCCCCCAGTTCTGAAAGTGGCAACCTCTATAATTTCTCTACCTTTTCTGTAGTGCACCAGTTTAAAACGCCTACCTATTATTCTGCTTCTTGGTAAGGCCTTTTTTATTTGTTCTGGAGTGGCATTAGTAGCTATATCAAAATCTTTCGGTTTTTTCCCTAAGAGTAAGTCTCTTACACCGCCTCCAACAATATAAGCTTTATATCCAGAACGTTTTAGATAATTAATTACATCCTTGGCATTCTTATTGATGAGGTTTTGATCTATGTTGTGCTGAGATTTAAGGTAAATCTCAGGAGAAATATTTTTTTGGTTTTTATGAACCAAAATCAGGAATTATCCATATTTTTGTCTTTCATGGATTTCTTCAATGGTCTTGCAGTCGATACACCTGGTAGCTGTAGGTCTTGCTTCTAGCCTCCTGATGCCAATCTCAATTCCACATGAAGCGCAGTAGCCATAATCATCGATTTTTAAGTCATCAACTGATTCATTAATTTTAGATAGTAGTTTTCTTTCTCTTTCCCTTGTTCTTAATTCAAGAGTGAATTCTTCTTCGTGAGTAGCTCTATCGGCTTCATCTGGAAAGTTTGTAGCATTCTTTTGTAACTTATCCGCAGTTCTGTCTTGTTCAAGTTGAAGCTGGCCTTGCCAACTATGTAGAATTGAAAGAAAGTGCTCTTTTTGCTTGGCATTCATGTACTTTTCTTTCTTCTTAATGACATAAGGTTTTATAGAAGCCAGAAACTGAGCATCCCCTTGGTATTTAATATTTGAAATATTGTCTTTCTTAGCAACCGGCTTCTTAGCAACCGGCTTCTTAGCAACCGGCTTCTTAGCAACCGGCTTCTTAGCAACCGGCTTCTTAGCAACCGGCTTCTTAGCAACCGGCTTCTTAGCTGACAATTTCTTAGTAACGGGCTTTTTAGTAGCTGGTTTTTTTGATGATGATTTAGCCATATTTATTCTAATATTTTATTTCTCACAAAAGCGGAGGCGCAGAAATTTATCAGATTCGTTATTTGATAGCTAGAAATAATTTTTTTTAATTTCTTTATACTCATTTTTTTTCAACCTAGGTCCGAAGCTTTCTACTTTTTTTGAAGCTGCTGAGCACCCAAATTGAGCTGCTTTTTTTAAGTCTTCGCCTTCACATAAACAATGCAAAACAGCACCAGCAAACATATCACCTGCACCATTAGTATCTATTGCATTTACTTTTAATCCCTCAACAAGGAAAGCCTCTTGATCGCTAAAACCCATACACCCTTCTGCTCCTAGAGTAATTAATACTTGTTCTGAGGTTGCTTCCAAGTGCTGAACGGCTTGCTCAATGTCGCTTTCACCAGAATAAGCCAAAGCTTCTGACTCATTGCATACAAGCAAGTCGCAGCCCAAATCAAATAAACTTTCTAATTCTTTTTTAAAACCAGCAGCTATAAACTCAGCTGAAAGTGAAATGGCAACTTTTGTTTCATTTTCTTTTGCTACCGTGATAGCAGTTCTGCAAGCTTCAAATGCGCCTGGTGAAGATAATAAATACCCCTCTATAAATAAATATTGTGCTGAAGATATTGCTTCAAGATTTATATCCGTTTTAGTAAGATCATTGCTTATGCCCAAATAGGTACACATTGTCCTTTCCGCATCTTTAGAAACCATAACCAAGCACCTGGCAGTCGATATATTTGAATTAGCAGGAACAATGGAATGATCGATACCATTATTTGTTAAATCTTCTAGGAAGTAGTTTCCATGCTCGTCATCTGAAACTTTTCCCGCAACGTGGCATTTTGATCCAAAATTAGATGCAGCTACTATAGAGTTTATAACTGAGCCTCCACAAGCCATTAAAGGTTTTTCGTACAAGCCAACCAAATCTTTTATCATAGAATCCTGTTGATTTTGTTCAACTAATGTCATTGAACCTCTATCAATTTGGAGTTTATTTAATTCCCCCTCATATTCTTTGGTTATACTAAATTGAACATCAACTATGGCATTTCCAAGCGAACAGATATCTAATTCCATATTCAGACCCCTTAATAATTTAAAAATCGTAGACTGAAAGAATTTACTTAAGATAGCAAGATAAAATATGAAAAATAGGATACCAGTTAAATCTGCTTTACTAATTTTACTAATTTTATTATCAGTATTTGCAATAGCGGTGGTTGCAGTTATAGACCAAAGAGTGACCAGCAAGCTTGACGGAGTTCTATGGACTGTGCCAGCTAAGATCTATTCGCGCTCGCTTGAGATTGCAGAAGGAGGAAAGATTAATGTAAGCAATCTCCTAAAGGAGTTGAAACTATTATCCTATGAAGAGAATGATAGTCCAATTAATCCAGGTCAGTTTTATTATAAAAAGGATAATATAAAAATCTTCTTAAGAGGGTATAAAAAACAAAACTCCGGACTCTACGAGATAAATTTTGAAGGCAACAAAGTAGAGTCTCTCAGAAGGCAAGATGGCATAAGGATAGATTTAATTACTCTTGAACCAATGGCAATAGGCGGTATGTATCCATCTCACATGGAAGACCGTTTGTTATTAGATTGGCCTCAAGTACCGGAAAGTCTAGTAAAAATTTTATTAGCAGTCGAAGATCAAGGTTTTTTTGACCACTATGGAATATCTCTAAAATCTATTTCAAGAGCTTTTTATAAGAATGTACAGGCAGCCAATATAGAGCAGGGTGGTAGCACCATCACTCAGCAGTTAGCAAAGAATTTATTCTTTACTTCAGAACAGACCATTAAGAGAAAGTTAGTTGAAGCCGTGGCTGCTTTATTGATAGAGTTTCATTACTCTAAACAAGAAATTCTTCTAGCTTATATTAATGATGTTTATTTGGCACAATCAGGTACCCGTTCTATTCATGGTTTTGGTTTGGGTGCCCAACATTTTTTTGGATCTTCATTAAACAATCTTGATACACACCAACTTTCTTTGTTAGTAGGTATGTTAAAAGGCCCTTCTGTTTACAATCCAAGAAGGAATCCAAAGAATGCTTTAAATAGACGAAATACTGTATTGGGAGTACTTCGAAGAGACGGCCTAATCAACGAACAAAATTACTTAGATTTTAAAGCTAGGCCAATTAAAATTATAAAGCCAAGTTACAGGAGCGAAACAAAGTATCCCGCATTTCATGATCTTGTAAGAATAGAGCTGAGAAATAATTTTGAAGAAGATAAATTAAGATCAGAAGGTTTAAGTGTTTATACAAATATTGACCCCATCTTTCAGGAGTCTTTAGAAAATAATATTGTTGCTACTAAAAAGAAGCTAGTAAAAAAATATGGCAAAAGATTAGATGATTTAGAGGGGGCTGCTATTGTTGTAGATATACAGAACGGGGAAATAAAAGCAGTTGTTGGCAGCACTAATCCTTATCAATTTGGATTTAATCGATCTTTAAATGCCATCAGACCAATAGGTTCTTTGGTGAAGCCCTTTGTATACCTTTCTGCATTAGAGAAATATCAACAATATAATTTAACAACAATTTTAGATGACTCTTTGCTTTCAGTTCCCGTTACTAATAATTCTTTTTGGGAACCCAATAATTTCGATAAGAAATATCATGGAAATGTCCCTCTTCATAAGGCTCTATGGCAATCATATAACATAGCTAGTGCTAGATTGGGTATAGAGCTGGGTTTTGACTCCATAAATAAGACCTTTCAATCTTTAGGTATTGAAAAGGAGGTCCCAAGGTACCCATCTCTATATGTAGGTTCGTTTGAGATGAGTCCTTTAGATGTCATTCAGGCTTATCAAACAATAGCCTCTGATGGCTTTTATTCTCCTTTAAGGTCCATTAGAGAAATAACAGACTTAGATGGAGAGTCTGCACTAAGTTATCCTTACAGAATAGAGCAAAGATTTAGACCTGAGCCTATCCATTTAATTAAATTTGCTATGCAACAAACTTTTACTAAAGGTACGGCAAGAGGTTATAAACAAAAAACTATAGATAAGTGGAATGTTGGCGGAAAAACTGGCACATCTGACGACCAAAGAGACAGCTGGTTTGTAGGTTATGCTGGGGATTACTTGGTGTTAACTTGGCTTGGATTTGATGACAACAGGTCCACACCTCTTACTGGAAGAACGGGAGCTCTTGAATTATGGAAGAGTTTTATTGAAGACGTAGACCCCAATTCAAGTACTAAACCAGTCTTACCTAGGATTAAGTACGTTTGGACAGATATTAATGATGGAAACCTAAGTGGTCCAAGATGCAAGAATTCAATTTATACACCTTTTATAATAGGGACTGAACCAAAGAACATTCCAGATGTCAGAAGGAAGTGTGGATCTGCTTCAGAAGAAGAAGCTTCTTCGGTAGTTAAGAAATTAAAACAAGTTTTTGAGAAAATAAAAGAGTGAAAAAAATTAAATTAATATCCCTCATCTTAACAATAATTATTGTTAGCTCATGCACCACAACTTCGAAACAAGTTAAAACTTCTAATAGTAAGATAGAGTTAGATTTATTTTCTTCATCAGTAGATCAACTTCTTACAAATGAGAACTTCCTTAAGAGTGAAATATTAAAGATTAATGCATCAAAACCTTCCATACAAAGAATACTAAATGAATCTGACAGCCACTGGTTAAAAGGCAATCTTAAAAAAGCCAATTCTGAATTAGAAAGAGCTTTAAGAATTAGTAAAAATGAGAGCTCTGTATTTTTGAGGTTGGCACACATAAGACTTGAGCAAGGACTTAATTTAGAATCTGGAAGTTTCGCTGCTAGAGGTCTTTTAATAAGCGACGTATCTTCATGGGAAAGACTTCTGTTGAATGTCTATGCAAAAGACTAAATAGCAACAATATTTTCTAGCTCACTTTGATATCCTAAGATCACAAGTATATGATACGCGCCCCGATAATATGGGGAGTTTCAATAATTTATGAATTCGAAAAATAAAATTAAAATAGGAATAGTAGGTGGATCTGGTTATGCGGGCGAAGAGCTTATTAGGCTAATTTCTCTGCACCCCAATGCTGATTTGATTGCTGTAAGTTCAAGAGATTTGTACGGAAAAAGCCTTCAGAGTGTCTATGATCAGATGCATAATTTACCCAAAATAAATTTTGTTAACCCTGATGATTCAGTCTTTTTTGAATGCGAAGTAGTATTCTTAGCCACTCCACATGGTTTTTCTATGAGTGTTGCAGGAAAGTTTTTAGATAATGGCATAAAGGTAATTGACCTTTCTGCTGATTTTAGAATTACTAATCCTGAATCTTGGAAAAACTGGTATGAATCAGACCATACAGCTTTAGGTTTACTCAAAAAGGCCGTCTATGGCTTAACCGAATTGAATAGTGAAAGAATTAAGAAAGCAGATTTAGTAGCGGTACCAGGTTGCTACCCAACAGCAAGCTTATTGGGTCTTTTGCCTATTTTAGAGAGCGATCTAGAAATTGATTCAATTATTGTAGACGCTAAATCAGGTATAAGCGGAGCTGGCAGGGCTAAAGTTGAATCAACACTGTCTGATGAGATCGTAGATGATTTCAAAGCTTATGCAGTTGATGGTCACAGGCACTTACCTGAAATTAAGCAAGCTGTAGAACTTATTTGTAAAAAAGAAGTTAAAGTAAATTTTGTACCGCATCTTATTCCAACAATGAGAGGGATATTTGCTTCTATATATGTCCAAGTAAATGATCTCGAAGAACATCTGGATTTAGAAGATATGTTTTCTTCTTATTATAAAGACTCGTTATTTGTAGAAATATTGAAAGATAAAAATTTGCCTTCTCTCAAAGCAGTACGCGGGAATAATAATTGTAATATTGCAATTAGAAGGACAAGTATTCCAGATCAAGTTTTGATTCTTGTCACGATTGATAACCTTCTAAAAGGAGCCTCGGGACAAGCAGTTGAATGTTTTAATTTGATGGAAGGTTTTGATGCATCGACAGGATTGAATTAGAATATTTCCATGGTAGAAACTTACACGCCTTCAGCTATGCAATTAACGGATGGAGCTGTACAAAAAATTCTTTCTTTATCAAAGGAAGAAGCAACTGACATTAACCTAAGAGTTTACGTCACAGGAGGAGGTTGCTCTGGTTTTCAGTACGGGTTTTCATTTGATAAGATTGTTGATGAAGAGGACACTTGTGTAACTAAATCCGGTGCAAATTTAGTAGTTGATCCTCTTAGTTTGCAGTATTTATCAGGTTCAACTATTGACTACACGGAAGATTTAACAGGTTCAAAATTTATTATTAAGAACCCAAACGCGACAACAACTTGCGGTTGTGGAGAATCTTTTTCTATATAGTCGGCTCTGTTATAACTCCTAGAAAAACCTCTCTGTTACTTCCTGTTATTTTACTAAGATCAAACGTTCTACCCTTTACGCGTTGTGCAGCAAACCAAGCGAAACTAGTAGCTTCAAGATAGTCAGGGTCAACACCAATATCAGCTGTAGTATAAATTTTAAAGCCTAAGTCTTTTTTAATTCTTTTCATTAAATTCTTGTTATGTGCACCACCTCCACAGAAATACAAGCCATCACTCTTCACTATCCCTAAACCTCTAAGCTCTTTAGTTAAACTTTTAACAGTTAATTCCAGGAGGGTGGATTGAAGGTCTTCAGGCGTTAACTTTTCTCCACTTTCATCAATAGTATTTTTTACCCATTCAAGATTAAAGAAATCTGGACCGGTACTCTTAGGGCTAGGCTTGTTGAAATAGTCTTCTTCCAACATAAGTTTCAGCAATGAAGGATTTATTGTGCCTGTATTAGCCCAGTTTCCACCTTCATCATAATTACCCACTCCATTCTCTCTTGCCCAACTGTCCATTAAGCAGTTTCCTGGACCTGTGTCATATCCGGTAGTTTGAGTTTTATTTTTAAGCAAAGTGATGTTGGTTATTCCCCCGATATTAATAATTACCCTTTTACTATTAGAACTAAAAGCATACTCATTAAAAATTGGGGTAATAGGAGCGCCTTGCCCTCCTGCAGATATATCATCTGACCTAAAGTCCGAAATAGTTTTTATGCCGGTTAAGTTTGCAATCAATTGGGCATTGCCTATTTGTAATGAAAAAGGTAATGGCACGTTTGGAGAATGTTTTATTGTTTGTCCGTGCGACCCTATGGCTTCAACATCTTGAGAAGACAAACGCTCTTGAATTAATAATTTATTCACAGCCTCAGAGAATGTCTCTCCCAGGAGTGTATCAAGCTTATTTATCCTATTTTTATCTAGATTTTTAGAATTAACCAATTCATAAATAGAATTTTTAACTTTGTCTGGAATTGGATGATTATAAGTCCCTAATGATTGAATTTTTTCTTCTGAAATAGATAACAATACCGTATCAACGGAATCGGCACTTGTGCCAGACATTAACCCTATAAACAATTCGCTCATTAATCGTTTAAAACTAAGGATTCTGTTAAGCCTTGATAGTTCTTCAATGAAGATATCAACTTATTTGCATGCGTTGTGTAATCCTCCCTATTATTACTATTAATAGGCAACGCATCAGGGAACTTAACCGTAAGAGGGTCAGTGTGCTTGCCGTTCACATGGAATTCGTAGTGTAAATGTGGTCCCGTTGCTAAGCCACTGCTTCCTACATAGCCTATAGTTTGACCCTGTTTTACTTTCCTACCAGATTTTGCTCTAGAACTATAGCGTTCTAAATGACAATACCTTGTTGAGTAATCTTCGGAGTGCTTAATTTCGATTTCGTTACCACACCCATTCTTTACTCCTGCAAAAGAAACCGTTCCATCTCCTGTTGTCCTAATAGGAGAGCCGCGCATAGCAGCATAATCAACTCCATTATGAGATCTGATGGTATGCAAGATCGGATGTTTTCTTTTTAGATTATATTTTGAACTTATGTAACTGAATTTAACAGGAGAACGCAAGAAAGCTTTTTTTACATTATTGCCTTCAGGAGAAAAATACTCTGAACGGCCAGGTTCTAAGTCATAGCGGATTGCTGTATGCAACTTGCCTTGATTAAAAAATTCAGCAATTAAGACATTGCCATCAACTTCCTTTTGCCCTTCTACCAAAACCTCTTCATATATTAAGCTGTAACTATCTCCAGGCCTTATGTCGTGAATAAAGTCTATATCCCACCCATAGATATAAACTATATCCATGATTACGCTATCAGGTATTCCAGCTTTAAGGCCGGCTGAATACATTGAGTCCTTTATAAGAACTTTTTTATATATGTTTACTTTTTCTAAAGGCAATTCATAAGCTTCTATATTGTAGGAATCATCCTGTAAAGTTGCTTCAACTCCTGATTTGTAGTCTTTTATGTATTTTAAATTTGTTATTGCATTGTTATCGTCAAGACTAATCTCAAATCTATTACCAACTTGTATTTTAGAAAGAAGTTTGCTGTTCGTTGAGTTAATTAACTTAAGTATATTTTGGTCTTCTACTTTTATCTTTTTCAGAATTGTATAAAGCGAATCATTTTTTTTTGCAGTAACATTTATTATCTCCCTTACTCCAAATTGTTCAATCGTATCGAGTTTTAATAGGTCTTCCATGTCAATAGATGAGCTTAGTTCCTTTAAAATTTCTCTTTCTTGGAGATTTGTATTGGAGAGCAGGCTTAGTCCTGTTAGCAGAGCAACACCCATCAGAATTGCTAATAAATGTTTTCTGGGAAAATTCTGTAAAAGTATTTTAGTCTGCTTAACCACAATGAATAGAGATAATAACTTATATAGTTTATTTAGACTTATAATACTCTTTGATTATGAATACAACTGAATTAGAACTCCTCGTTAGAGGAGCAGATGAAATAATACCAAAGGAAGATTTCCTGGCTAAGCTAAAAGGAAAAAAAAAGCTGAAGATTAAAGCCGGATTTGATCCTACTTCTCCTGATCTGCACTTAGGGCATACAGTTTTATTAAACAAAATGAGGTTATTCCAAGATCTTGGGCATCATATTATTTTCCTGATAGGAGACTTTACCGGTCTGGTGGGAGATCCATCGGGTGTGAATGAAACAAGACCTGTTCTGTCTGATGAGCAATTAAAAAACAATGCTGAAACTTACAAGTCTCAAGTTTTTAAAATACTGGATCCAAATAAAACCGAAGTGAGGTTTAATTCAGAGTGGATGAATAAAATACACCCATCTGAATTTATTCGCCTTTCATCTTCTCAGACTGTAGCAAGAATGCTTGAAAGGGATGATTTTGCTAAACGCTACAAGTCTCAATTACCAATTTCAATTCATGAATTCTTATACCCACTTCTTCAGGGATATGATTCAGTACAACTAGAAGCTGATGTTGAGCTCGGAGGAACAGATCAGAAATTCAATTTATTAATGGGCAGAGAAGTCCAGAAATTTTACGGCCTTCCTCAGCAAAGCATACTTACCGTTCCTTTGCTTGAAGGTTTGGATGGTGTTAAGAAGATGTCTAAATCTCTTAATAATTATATTGCTCTTGAAGATCCTTATGATGAGATGTTTGGAAAGATCATGTCAATCTCAGACCAATTGATGTGGAGATATTTTAACTTATTAAGTTTTAAGACGGATAAAGAAATTGAAGCACTAAAGCAAGATGAAAAGAATGGTGAGAACCCAAGGAATCTTAAATTTATTTTAGCAGAGGAAATTGTTGATAGATTTCATGGAGAAGGCTTTGGCGCTAGAGCTAAGGAGGAATTCATCAATAGATTTCAAAAGGGCAAATTACCAGAAGAAGTGGAAGCAATGACCCTTGTAATTGAAGGCTCTAATACAACCCTACCTAGGGTTTTAAAAGAATCAAGTATGGTAAAAAGTACTTCAGAAGCGATACGTTTGATTGAACAAGGAGCAGTAAAAGTTGATGGAGGTAAGGTGCTAGAAAAAGACTTTTCTATGAATAAAGGAACAACATATTTATTGCAAGTTGGTAAGAGGAGAATAGCCAATATTTTATTATCTTAAAATAGCTATTAAACCAAACTGTATCATGTATACTGCGCGTCCCTTCTGAAGAGAAGGGGTGTTTTTTAAAAGTTTTAATAAGTAATATGTGTGGGCGCTTGTAGACAAGCGTCACTTACAAATCAGATATATAAAATTGATTTATCAATCTAATACTTCTGGTTTTTTTTGTGCCTTTAATTAGGCACTTGTTTAAATTCAATTGAAGAGTTTGATCATGGCTCAGATTGAACGCTGGCGGTAAGCCTTAAACATGCAAGTCGTGCGGTAACAGACATAAAGATTTAGCTTGCTAAATCCGGTGCTGACGAGCGGCGAACGGGTGAGTAACACGTAGGAATCTACCCAGTAGCGGGGGATAGCCCAGGGAAACTTGGATTAATACCGCATA
>Ga0209090_10000040_pt1 | contig 79886 bp, 64 predicted proteins | sample ArcticOcean_MG_C_9_FD_187432 | JGI IMG/M metagenome (GOLD analysis project Ga0209090, IMG submission 187432) | Marine microbial communities from western Arctic Ocean - ArcticOcean_MG_CB2_152 (SPAdes) (version 2) | ecosystem: Environmental > Aquatic > Marine > Oceanic | place: Arctic Ocean... | reverse complement strand
GAACTAGAAAAGTTGCAGCACCATTTTTAATAAGATGTTTATTAAGATCTATAGGACTTTCCATGTAGTCACTTGCCGGACTAGGAAAGCCTGCGTGCACTGATTCAAGAAAATAAGGCACAAATATCGCCGGCAGATTTTCTTCAGAAATTTTTCCGATGTAGTTAACTTTCATAAGGATATTGTTTTAAATTACTGTACAAATATACAGTAGTATTTCAATTAGAACAATAGGATTTATATATTAAATTCTTGAAGATCTATATTTTTTGAATTCAGTGCAAGATACCAGCCAGTTTTACCCCAATCACCTAAAACAATGCGTTTGACGGCGATATTTTCCAATTCAATATTATGAATATTGGGTCTATGAGTATGCCCGTGTATAAATAAATCTGGAGTATGTTCATGTAAGAAATCATGAACTGCAGCAGGATTTACATCGGTGATGGCATTAGATTTCTCAGCAGTAGCTTCCTGGCTTGCATCTCTCATTGATGCTGCAATCTCTTCACGCTCAGCAATAGGTTTGTTTAGAAAATCAGATTGCCACTCATCGCTACGAACTTGGTTTCTAAAGGTAATGTAATCAACGTCATCAGTGCAAAGAAAGTCTCCATGGCTAATAACTATTTTTTGATCATTTATGTTTAATGTATAGGGATCGGGCAGAATAGTTATGCCTGTCTCTTTTGCAAAAGCTTCTCCGATTAAAAAATCTCTGTTGCCGTGTATAAAAAAAGTTGCAGGACCATTATCGGTAAATGTACGTAAAGCATTTTTTACTTCTTGTGCAAGAGGGGTGGTGTCATCATCTCCAATCCAGGCCTCAAAAAGATCGCCGAGAATATAAAGATGAGTACAAACCTCTTTTGATTCGTTTAAGAATGTAAAAAAGGCTTGAGTAAGTTCAGGGTGTTTATCGCTTAGGTGTATGTCTGAGATAAAGCGAGGCTTCATTCAGATACAGTAACCGATTCGATAGTTACAGGTTCAAGTGGCGCATCTTGATAACCGCCAACCATGCCAGTAGCACTTTTAGCTAAGGTATCAACAACATCCATGCCATCAGTTACTTTACCAAAGACTGCATAACCCCAGCCTTGAGCATTTTCTGCGGTATGGTTTAAGAAATCATTATCTTTATGGTTTACAAAAAATTGTCCAGTCGCTGAATGCGGATCTCCAGTTCTAGCCATAGCAACAGTTCCACGATCATTCTTTAGACCATTATTTGCTTCGTTTTGAATAGGATCAGTTCCGCTAGCTTTATTCTGCATATCTTCAGTTAAACCGCCACCTTGGACCATGAAGCCATCAATCAGTCTATGGAAAATAGTCCCTTCATAGTAGCCAGCATTAGCTAGAGCTACGAAATTTGCTACCGTAATAGGAGCTTTGTCTTGGTCTAACTCTAAATGAATAGCGCCAATAGTGGTGTTAATAGTTACAGATGTCATAGCATTCTCCTTGCTTTGAGATGAAGCTTCAATTGATGATGAGAACACAAGGCCACATATAAGGATGCTTAATAATTGTATTTTCTTCATGGTATAGCTTTATAGGTTTTTAATAGTTGGGATATTTTATCATCAAAAGTTATGAATGCGGTTGTAGTTAGAGAAAGCTTCTTGAACTTCTTCTTCACTTAAACCAAAATCCTCTAACTTATAATGATGCGGCGTATGTTCTTCTTCTGACTGATTTTGAATAAAGGTTTCCATTGCATCAAGACTTTTTGAACTTAAGTTGTAACCAAAATGTGTATAAATTGCTTGAATTTGTTGGGTAGGATTTTTAACAAATTCACGATAATCAATATCTATAATCTGTTCTGGTTTTAGAATTTTCTCTCTATCTGCAATACTTTTATTAATAGCATGCTGCCAAAAATCTAAAACTCGTTTGCCAATTACATGCGGGTTTGCATGTTTAGAAAGACCAGAACGAACGCTGGTTGTAAGGCTTGATAAAGATCCTATAGCCTTCACAGGATTTCTGTGGATATGAATGAACTTTGCATTAGGATAGGTAGCTAATATTTCTGGCGTATGGCTAATATGACTAGGGTCTTTAAGCAGCCATTTCTCAGGCCTATGCTGAGTTTCTAGGGCTTGAAGAAAGCGTTTATGCCACATAAAAGCAGCAGTATAATCACAGGTCTTTAGGTAATCCTCATAGCCTGGCGAGTTTGCCATACACATATAAATAAAACTTCTCACACTCATTGTATTAATAAGCGAACATTCCTCTGGCATCTCGCCATGAATATGATGCATGCTCAAAAGCTTGGGTATAAATTTTCTAGCAAGGCCTAATTCTCTATTAGTTTGCTTCACTCTTTTTTTAGCTTCTTTGCTATCTTTTTTAACTAATGGAAAAGGGCGGGTAATTTCCCAAAATAGAGGTGAGCGATATTGTGGATCGCAACTAAGAAGATCAAATAAAAAAGTTGTGCCAGAACGAGGTAGCCCCATAACAAATAATGGGCTTGCTGGATTTGGTAAATCTTTATCTTGAATAAATTCGTTAAGCTGAGCACGAACTTTTAAGCGATTTACTAATTGATGGCGAACGGCAAGGTTGCCCGCTAAATTAAAACGAGCTTCTTTTTTAAAGGATTCAACTAAAAAATCTAAAGGCTCTACATAATCATCCTCACCCAAACGACCTTCAAGACCCTTAAGTATGGATTTTTTTGACAAACGAAGCTTCACTACATTGATTCCTTTATTGTCTATAAGATACTATTAAACAGTAAAATCTACAATTTACTTTATACATATATCTTTTAAAGATATGAAGAAAATTAATCTAATCTATAAACCTGGCTAAATTTCTTTTTGTAAAAAATTTTTTCAATAAACTATCGCTTTAAAGCCGAACCCCAGTAATTGTAACCAGCAAAGCTCGGAGTGCTAGGTAAGTACATTTGCTCCATATTCTCTATTTTAAAACCTGCAGCGGTAATGAGTTCTGGGATATTTCTATTTAGATGACAACCACCTGCAATTTTTCCCCATAGAGGATCAATTCTTTTTTGCCATTTAGCTACCTTAGGATCAGGAGCTAATCCATGCTCACAAAAGATTAATCTTCCTTCAGGTTTTAATACTCGAAGCATCTCTTTATTAGCTTCCATGACTTCTGGAATAGTACACATAGTGTAAGTAACTAAAACAGTATCTACATGATTATCAGGCAGGGGAATGTCTTCAGCGCCACAGAGCATAAAATCGACATCAATGTTATGTTCTTTAGCAACATCTATTGCCAATTTATTAAGTTCTACTGATGGATCAAGGCCGATAACCTTATCAATTTTTGTCATATTATAAAATGGAATATTAAGACCAGATCCAATTCCGACATCCAGAACAATACCTTTTGCTAAAGGTACGACTTTTTTTCTTTGATAATTAATTGGTTTAGAGCCACAAGTGCAGTTTAAAAATTTAGGCAGCACATATTTATCATACAAACCCATAATTAATCCTCAATCTCTCTTAAAGTCTCTTCAATGCCTGTTGAGCCCATAGACATACCACTAATGCGTGTATCACCCAATTCTGCAGCTGCAGCCTCACGCATACCTTTAATTAGTCCAGTTCTGTCGACTGTTAAACCACCATCTACACAAAGATTATGCCCAGTAACAAATCTAGATTCATTTGAGGCTAAAAACAAAGCTGCATAAGCTATATCTAATGGTTGCCCAAGTTCTTCAATGGGTTGCAGTCCTTTAATCCGATCATCCCAATCTTCAGAAAGAGCATTGAGAAGAGGGGTATTGATAGCACCTGGAGAAATACTATTTACACGTATTTTAAATTCACCAAGTTCTAAAGCGGTAGTTTGCGATAAATTTATAACTGCGGCCTTTGCTGCCGAATAAGCTTGAGGACCACCACCACCTGACATCCCAGCAATGGAGGCAGTATTAATAATAGATGCACCATTAGGATTAGTTTTCATTACTTTGGATGCATGCTTAATGCCCATAAAGACTGATTTAAGTAATATGACCATAGATTGATCCCATTCATCTCCATCAATATCACTAATAGAACCAAATGCGCCACCAAGGCCAGCATTGTTAAATAAAATATCCAAGTGACCAAATTCATCCATAGCAGTCTTGACCATAGCCTCAATAGCATCTTCTTTAGATACATCAGCAATTACACTCACTGCATTATCTTTAAAACCCTTTTGAGAAACTAAATTCATAGTTTCTTCCAACGTAGTCGCATTAATATCAGCAAGAATAACTTGAGCACCTTCTTCTAAAAATAATAAAGAGGTTTCTCTTCCGATTCCACTTCCAGCTCCAGTAATAATAGCTACTTTATTAGATAATCTTTTCCCCATATTTTTTATACCTCTTGCTAGATTCTATAGAATAAATTCATACCAAACCATATACTTGATATATATTTTTTGGAGATTTTAAAATGGAAAAAGTTTTAGTTACGGGTGTATCTGGATTTATTGGCATGCATTGCGCGCAACAGCTGCTGGAGCAAGGCTATGAGGTTGTAGGAACTACGCGTTCTTCAAGTAAGCACGATGAGGTCATGGAAGCGATTGGTCATGAAAATCTTAGTTTGGTTAATGCAGATTTATTATCAGATGAGGGTTGGGACTCAGCTATTGAGGGTTGTGACTATGTGCTCCATGTTGCCTCACCGGTCATGATGGGTGAGCCAGAGCATGAAGATGTTCTAGTCAAGCCTGCCAAAGAGGGAACTATGCGAGTGGTTCAATTAGCTGCAAAACATAAAGTAAAGAGGGTAGTTATAACTTCGTCTGTTGCAGCAGTTTCATTTGGACCTCATTTTCATAAAGACCATTTTGATGATACCGATTGGTCTGATATTAATGATCCAGGAATTCCTGCATACAATAAAAGTAAAACAGTTGCTGAGAAAGCTGCAAGAGAATTTGTAGCAGGATTAAGTGGAGATGATAAATTAGAGATCTGCACTATGCACCCAGCTTTAGTAGTTGGCCCATCACTATCAGGTGATATCGGTGAATCAAATATAGTGGTAAAAAGAATGCTTGATGGCTCAACTCCAGGAACTCCAAAACTTCAAATGGGATTTGTAGATGTAAGAGACGTTGCAAAGATGCACGTTGCAGCTATGACAGCAGATGGTGCTGCAGGACAAAGATTTATATTATCCGAAAGCTCTTTGTGGTTATCTGAGATGGCAACCATTTTAAGAGAGGCAGGGTTTGATAAAGCGCCAAAAAGAAATATTCCCAATTTCATTTTAAAAATTATTGCTCTGTGGGATAAAGATTTAGCAGGGACTATTCCTTTGCTTGGAAGAACTGGTACTTATGATATTTCAAAAACAAAAGATATTTTAGGTTGGCAACCCACTAAAGCTGCAGATGCAATTGTAGATACTGCTGAGCATTTAAAAACTAAGGGTTTGATTTAATACAAAAAGAGAAGTGGCTCCCCGAGCAAGGCTCGAACTTGCGACAAATTGATTAACAGTCAACTGCTCTACCAACTGAGCTATCGGGGAACGCGTTGAGCATTATAATTAATTTTTTAAGAAATAAGTATAAATATTTATGACAAAAACACTAAAGGTTGTTTCTGACTTCGAACCAGCAGGAACTCAGCCACAAGCTATATCTAGTTTAGTAGAGGGTCTTAATGATGGATTGCTGCACCAAGTCCTGCTTGGAGTAACGGGTTCTGGTAAAACTTACACCATGGCAAAAGTCATTGAGGAGACTCAAAGGTCTGCAATTATCATGGTGCATAACAAAACTTTAGCAGCCCAGCTCTATGGAGAGTTTAGAGATTTCTTTCCCAATAATTCAGTTGAGTATTTTGTTTCTTACTATGACTACTATCAGCCTGAGGCTTATGTCCCAACTTCAGATACCTATATTGCTAAGGATGCATCAATTAATGAGCATATTGAGCAAATGCGCCTATCGGCTACCAAAGCATTACTAGAAAGAAAAGATACTATTGTTATTGCAACTGTTTCCTCTATCTATGGTTTGGGAGCACCTGAGTCTTATTTAAAAATGGTCATGCATTTGGATAGAGGTGACATTATTGATCAAAGAGATCTTTTAAGAAGGCTCTCTACGCTTCAATATACGCGTAATGATCTAGATTTTAGAAGAGCTACATTTCGAGTTAGAGGCGATACCATTGATGTTTATCCGGCTGACTCAGATAGCGAGGCTTTACGCATAGAGTTATTTGGAGATGAGATAGAAAAATTATCTTGGTTTGATCCACTAACAGGAGGTCTTATTAATGAAATACCACGAGCTACCATTTTCCCTAAAACCCATTATGTAACTCCTAAAGAAACTGTGCTTGGATGTATTGACGATATTAAGAGTGAGCTTAAAGAGCGACTTGAGTATTTAAGATCTATTAATAAATTAGTTGAAGCTCAAAGATTAGAGGAGCGCACACGATATGACATAGAGATGATGCAAGAGCTTGGTTATTGCCAGGGTGTTGAAAATTATTCACGTTACTTATCAGGCAGAGAGCCTGGTCAATCACCACCTTGTTTATTTGACTACCTTCCTAAAGATTCCATTGTTTTTATAGATGAATCCCATGTATCTGTTCCGCAAATAGGTGCTATGTATAAAGGCGATAGATCAAGAAAAGAAACCTTAGTTGAATATGGTTTTCGACTTCCATCTGCTATGGATAATCGTCCTTTAAAGTTTGAGGAATGGGAGGAGTTAGCTCCCCAAAGAGTTTATGTTTCAGCAACTCCGAATAAGTACGAGATGGAGCGCAAAGATAACTTAGTTGAGTTACTAGTAAGACCCACAGGGCTAACTGATCCGGATGTAGAAATTCGTCCAGCTGGAAATCAAGTTGATGATGTTATTGGTGAATGTAATGAGCGAGTGAAACTCAAAGAAAGGGTCTTGATAACAACTTTAACTAAAAGAATGGCAGAAGACCTCACCGATTATTTAAATGAAAATGGAATTAAGACAAGATATATGCATTCTGATATTGATACGGTTGAGAGAGTCGAAATTATTAGAGATCTTCGCTTGGGTGCTTTTGATGTTTTAGTGGGTATTAATTTATTAAGAGAAGGCTTAGATATTCCAGAGGTAAGCTTGGTTGCAATATTAGATGCAGATAAAGAAGGTTTCTTAAGATCAGAAACTACAATGATTCAAACTATTGGAAGGGCTGCTAGAAATATCAGAGGTAGAGCTATTTTATATGCAGATAAAATAACAGGCTCGATGCAGAGAGCTATCGATGAAACCGATAGAAGAAGAAGCGTTCAGGAGATTTATAATAAAGCTAATAATATTACACCAACCTCAATCACCAAAGGTGTTAAAGATATTATGGAAGGTGCTAGAACCATAAAAGGTAAGGTTAAGAATAAGCCTAAGGATCTGGAGAAAGATTTACCTTTTAAAATTAAAGATGATTCAATTAAAAATTTAACTGAGACTCTTCAAAAACTTGAAGATCAAATGTATATTTTTGCCAAACAAATGGAATTTGAAAAAGCTGCTTTATGCAGAGATAAAATTAAGTACCTGAAGCGGCAGTTAATTGATTTATAGAATCTTGGCATGAGTTAACTTTCATCAGTAAAGCGTACTCCCTAGTTCTTTCAACAAAATCAATGGTTTGCTGCCCTCGCGAATAACCATTTTGAGGTTCAAAATAAACCTCATCACCATCAAGAACCATTAGTGCAGTTTTCAAATCATTCCAGGTCAAAGACTCTGGAGCAACTTCAATTGTTGCAATCGTATTATTGATATTGGTTGCACCAAGATTATAAGTAGCAAGAGTAAAGTTAATTTTATCTGATTCTGTAAGGCCATAATTTATTGAGGCTGTTATGTCAGCTAGATGCCTTGAGCCACCCATAATACTATTTCTTGGATCTATTCTATTTGTTATTCCAAGACTTTTAGCAGTTTGCTGGGTCAACATCATCATTCCACGAACTCCCATATTAGACTTAGCCCTAGGATCCCATTGTGACTCTTGAAAAGAAATTGCTGCCAAGAACTCCCAATCAAGTTGAGTAAGTTCTTCTGCTTCGAGAAATAAATCTTTAAATTTATAGAACCTAGTATCGAGCAGTTCGGCAAATTTATTCCTTTCAAAATTATTTAAGGTTAAAGTCTCAGCTGCAGTTTTTGTATATTGCGCGCACTCACTAATAATAGGATTTACCTCCTCCACCTTAGAACAGCTAGAGAGACCTAGAATTATCGAAATAACCAAAAAATGTTGAAAGAAATTACTCATTTATATATTTTTAATTCAAAACATCACTATAATTAGTGCATACATTATTTCAGACCGGAACAAGTGTCAAAGACTAGTTGCCTATTTCTTCAAGGTAAAAAAAGTTTTTCTATCTCCAAATTGGACCAACTCAACCACGCTTTTAATAAAGCCAATGCTCAAGAAGCCTCTATTTCTTGTTATGAAATATATTTAATTGCTAGTGAATCTGACCTAGACAGCCAACTTGATGAGATTTTACAAATAGTAAAAGGGTCTAAAGATTTAGACCAATTTTCTTTCTTAGTAGGCCCTAGAAGTGGAACCATTACTCCTTGGTCTTCGAAAACAGAAGATATTTTTAAAAATGTTGGCATTAAAAATATTGAAAGAGTAGAAAGATTTTTTGGTTTTTCAATAGAAGGTTTTAATAAACCAATAAGCAGTTTAGATCTATCAATGCTCTTTGATCGAATGACTCAAGATGTCTATCCATCAACTGCAGATTGTTCTTCTATTTTAAAACCTAATCCTAAGAGACTTATAAATCATATAGACATAATAGCTAATGGAAAGGGAGCGCTGGTTAGCGCTAATAAAACTTTTGGATTTGCTCTTAGCGAAGATGAGATACATTACTTATTTAATTTTTATTCAGCTGAAAATAGAAATCCAACTGATGCAGAATTAATGATGTTTGCTCAAGCTAATTCTGAGCATTGTCGCCATAAGATTTTTAATGCAGATTGGATTGTTGATGATATTAAAGTTAAAAATTCTCTTTTTGATCTGATTAAGGCAACTAGTAAACATTCTCCAAATGGAATTATATCTGCCTATAAAGATAATGCTGCTGTTACCAAGGGAAGGGAAGTTGAAAGATTACATCAGGATGAAAAAAATCTTTACACCTTTAAGAAGGAATTATTAAATTCAACTATTAAAGTTGAAACCCATAATCACCCTACAGCTATTTCTCCATATCCTGGAGCAGCTACAGGCTCAGGTGGTGAGATTAGAGATGAAGGAGCTACAGGAAGAGGCGCTAAACCTAAAATAGGTTTAGTTGGTTTTAATGTTTCTAACCTAAGAATACCAAGCCTCCAAAGAGAGTGGGAAGATGATGAACATTCTCCTGAAAGGATTGCCTCACCCTTAGACATTATGACTGAAGCACCTATTGGAGCAGCAGCATTCAATAATGAATTTGGAAGACCTTGTACTTTGGGCTATTTTAGATCTTTTGAGACCCCATTTAATAATAACAAGGTTGCTTTTGGTTATCACAAACCAATTATGTTAGCTGGCGGCATTGGTGAGATTAGAGATAAAAATAATTTTAAACTACAAATTGAAGATGGATATATTGTAGTGGTGCTTGGGGGCCCAGCCATGCTGATTGGTCTTGGTGGAGGAGCTGCCTCATCAGTTTCCTCTGGGGATAGTGATGAAGATTTAGATTTTGCATCCGTACAAAGAGATAACGCAGAAATGGAGAGGAGATGCCAAGAGGTTATCAATAGATGCTCATCAATGGATGAGAGCTATATAGAGTTTATCCATGACGTAGGTGCAGGCGGACTATCTAATGCAATACCCGAACTTGCCAAAGATTCTGAACTAGGTGTTCTCATTAATCTTGATTCAATTCCATTATCAGATGAGTCTATGTCACCTATGGAGATATGGTCGAACGAATCTCAAGAAAGATATGTATTAGCAATTCATCCCGATAACAAAGAAGCTTTTGTTGCCATTTGTGAACGTGAAAGATGTGCTTATGCATTAGTTGGATATACAACAGAAGAGAAGTTCGTAAAGCTTTATGATTTTTCAACAGACTCTTATCCTGTGGATGTTCCTCTAAGTATGCTTTTTGGTGAATTGCCTATTAGTAACATGAAAGTTAAATCTGAATCCTATGAACCGCATATTTCTAATATGCAAAGTTATGATTTAGATCAATCTATTCACTCTGTTCTAAGACATCCAACAGTGGCATGTAAATCATTTTTAATTACCATTGGGGATAGGACTGTTGGAGGCATGACAGCTAGAGACCAGTTTGTGGGACCTTGGCAAGTTCCAACATCCAATTTTTCTATGAGCTTAAGGTCATTTACCGATCATTCAGGTGAGGTTGTTACTATTGGTGAGAAGCCTACGCTAGCTATTAATAATCCTGCTGCCTCTATGCGCATGGCAATGGCAGAAGCTCTTACTAATATGGTTTCAGCTCCTATTGTAGGAATGGATCAAATTCAAGTATCTGCAAATTGGATGGCAGCTTCGGGAGAAAATATAGAAGATTTAGCCCTGCGAAATGGTGTCCAAGCTTTGTCTGATTTCTCTATAGAGTTAGGGATTTCTATTCCAGTAGGTAAAGATTCTTTATCCATGAGAACAAAATGGGAAGAAGGTAATGACCAGTATGTTGTAAAAAGCCCACTCTCAGGAGTTATTACAGCCATGGCACCAGTTGATGATGTAAGGGATGCAGTCACAACACTTCTTAACAAAGATATTGATTCACAATTAATCTTAATAAAGATGAACAACAAAAATCGTTTAGGTGGTTCAATTTTCTCAGAAGTTTACAAGCAAGATATTCAAGAAACTCCAGATGTAGATAATGCTGAAATCTTTACTAAGATGTTTAATCTAACCCAATCTTTAATTCAAGAAGGCTCTATTCATGCCTTGCATGATATTTCTGATGGTGGGCTGGTAGCAGCTATGAGTGAATTAGCTTTTACTGCTAGAACAGGCCTTAGCATTTATTTAGATTCTTTGGCTACAGATACTGATTCTATAAACGAAGTTTTATTTAATGAAGAAATTGGATTAGTTCTACAAATTAAAAAATCTAAAGCTAGCAATATTATTGATCAGTTTGTTAATCAAGGTCTAGGTGCTCATATTATTGGAGCAATAAACACCAATGATGCATTAGAGATATATTCAGACAATCAAGCTATTTTTTCTGAATCTATTTCCAGCTTAGAAATTATGTGGCGTGAAACATCTCATGCTATTCAAGGTCTTCGTGATAACAAAGAATCAGCTGACTCAGAGTTAAGTCTTGTAAGTGATGGTTATTCAGGACTATTTTCTAAAGATTCCTTTATTGATACTGATTTAAATACCTTTAGCATTAAATCAAGCAAGCCCCGAGTAGCTATTCTTCGTGAACAAGGGGTTAATGGGCAAATGGAAATGGCAGCGGCATTTCATCTGGCAGGATTTGATGCTGTAGATGTTCATATGCAGGATTTATTGAATGGCTCTAAAGATATCAACGCTTTTAATGGCATGGCTGTATGTGGTGGATTCTCATATGGTGATGTATTGGGAGCAGGTGGAGGTTGGTCAAAAACCATACTGCATAATCAAAGAATTAAGGATCAATTCGAACAATTTTTTTCCAATAATTCTACCTTTACCTTAGGCGTTTGTAATGGCTGCCAAATGCTTTCTAATTTAAAAGATATTATTCCTGAAGCAGACAATTGGCCAAGTTTTGTAAAGAATCGCTCTGATCAATTTGAAGCTAGGTTAGTTCAAGTTGAAATAAATAAAAGTAACTCAGTTCTACTTAATTCGATGGATGGCTGGCAAGTTCCAATCGCTTCAGCTCATGGTGAAGGCAGAGCTTCTTTTGCAAATAAAGGTCAGATTGCCTCATTAGGTGCCTCACATCAGATTGCTATGAAATACGTTGATTCACATGGACAAGCTACTGAACAATATCCTTTAAACCCTAATGGATCTATTGATGGGCTTACTGGTATTACTGCCGCAGAAGGAAGAGTAACGATTATGATGCCGCATCCCGAAAGAGTATTTAGGGCAGCTCAGTTTTCATGGAAGCCAGATACTTGGAAAGATTTCTCTCCTTGGATGCAAATGTTTATAAATGCTAAATTATTTAGCGAAGGCTCATAATTACCAAATAGTAATATCTTCTTCTCTGAAACTGAAGTTGTTATCTTTTTTGTCTTGAATGTAGTACTCCAAAGTCTTTTTAACAGTTGGAAAAGCAAGCTCATCCCAAGGTATTTCAGACTCATCAAATAATTTAACTTCCATGCTTTCAGATGTGGGTCCGTAATTATCATCGAGTAAGTCAGCAAGAAAAAAGAAATGAATTTGATTGATATGAGGCAGGCTGAACATCGTATATGGCATTTTAACTTCAGCTTCAGACATAGTCTCCTCAAAGGTTTCTCTTAAAGCTCCAGCTTGAAGCGTTTCAGCATTCTCCATAAATCCTGCAGGCAGTGTCCAATAACCTTTACGAGGATGAATATTTCTTTTTGCCATTAAGATTTTATTGTCTTTAATGCAAAGCGCCCCAACTACCATATTTGGATTGGTGTAATGAATAACACTGCAATCAGCACAAATATGACGTTTTAAATTATCATCTGCTGGGATTTTAAATTCTATATTTGAGCTTCCGCAATCTGGACAGTATTTCAATTTTCTACCTAAAAAAAAGATTAAGTAAGTTTAAAAAGTTAAACTTATCAACATGATCGATAGCATAAAGCAAAAGCTCACAAAACTAAATCCTAGAGAGCCTACAAATTTAAAAAAAGCAGGTGTTTTGATAGCAATTCTTAATTATGAAGAGTATATCGACTCACCTTCTATTATTTACACCCAAAGATCCTCTATAGTTTCAACTCATTCCGGGGAGGTAAGTTTTCCAGGTGGCATGATGGAGGAGGTTGATACAGATCTATATCAAACAGCTTTAAGGGAGTCTAGTGAAGAGATGAATCTTGATCCCTTAATAGTAGATAAAATTGGCAGATTGGATTATTTAGTTTCAAGATATGATATCGAGGTTAATCCATTTGTTGGCGTTATCCGTGAAAAGCCTAATTTAGTAGGTAATGCTGAAATTGAAGAAATATTTGACGTGCCTATTGAGTACTTATTAGATAAAAATAATATGACCACTCAAACATTTCAAAGAGATAATATGAAGCTAGAAATGCCTACTTGGTATTATAATGAACAAAAGATATGGGGACTTACAGCTATGATCACTGCAGATCTATTAAATAGATGCTTTGATGCGAATATTGGGATGGGAGTAATAAGATGATTACAAGCTTAGGCGACAAGAAATTAACAACTGATAATGAAGATTATTGGATTGCACCAGATGCCAATATCATTGGTTCAGTTCATTTAGCTAAAGATGCTAGTGTTTGGTTTAATTGCACTCTAAGAGCAGATAATGAGCCAATCATTATAGGAGAGGGCTCTAATGTTCAAGATGGTTCTATTATTCATACAGACCCTGGTTTTAAATGTACCGTTGGTAAATTTGTAACTATTGGTCATATGGTAATGCTGCATGGTTGCGAGATAGGAGATGGCTCTCTTATTGGTATAGGTTCGGTTATTTTAAATGGAGCTAAAATAGGTAAAAATTGTATCATCGGTGCAAAAGCTCTTGTTACTGAGAATATGGTAGTGCCTGATGGATCTATGGTTTTAGGGATGCCAGGTAAAATTAAAAAACAACTTACCGAAGAAGAGCAAATGATGCCTGCACTTAATGCGCATCATTATATTGAGAACTATAAAAAATATAAAAACATAAAATAATTTTTAATTATCATGAATACTAAAGAGTTAAGACAAGCATTTTTAGATTTCTATAAATCAAAAGATCATACGATTGTTGATTCTAGTTCATTGGTTCCGGTTAACGATGATACTTTGCTTTTTACTAATGCAGGAATGGTTCAGTTTAAAGATGCATTTCTTGGGACTGAGCAGCGTAAATATGTGAGAGCTACAACATCGCAAAGATGTATTAGAGCTGGTGGAAAGCATAATGATCTTGAGAATGTAGGCTATACATTAAGACATCACACTTTTTTTGAAATGCTTGGTAACTTTAGTTTTGGTGATTACTTTAAACATGATGCTATTGCCTTTGCATGGGAATTTCTTACGGATGTACTAAAGCTTCCTGAAGATAAACTCTGGATTTCTGTATACAAAGATGATGATGAGGCCGCAGCTATTTGGAGGGATGAGATAGGGATAAATCCTGACAGAATAGTTCGTTTGGGTGAAGAAGATAATTTTTGGACTATGGGGGACACGGGGCCATGCGGGCCATGTTCAGAGATTTATTATGATCATGGAGACCATATTCCAGGAACACCTCCTGGTAGTGATGGTGATGAGGGTGATCGTTTTGTAGAGATATGGAATCTAGTCTTTATGCAATTTAATAGAGATAGCTCAGGTGAAATGACTCCGCTTCCAAAACCCTCTGTTGATACTGGTATGGGATTAGAAAGAATAGCTGCAGTAATGCAGGGCGTAAATTCAAATTACGATACTGACTTCTTTAAAAGCTTAATTGATGCATCAGAGATGCTTTTAAGTAATGCTGGCAATGTATCTCATAAAGTTATTGCTGATCATATACGTTCAACCAGCTTCCTAATTGCCGATGGTGTTATGCCGGAAAATGAAGGTCGAGGTTATGTTTTAAGACGCATCTTAAGAAGGGCGATTCGCCATGGTTATAAAATGGGCGCTACAAAACCATTTCTAAATAGCCTAGTTTCAACATTAGCCTCCTTGATGTCAGATGCTTACCCAGTCTTAAAAGAGAAAGAAGAATTTATTACCACTACTATTTTTAATGAAGAGCTGAAGTTTTTTGAAACTTTAGAGAAAGGTATTCAGATATTAGAAGATGCTATTAATAATATGGATGACAAAATTATTCCAGGCGATGTTATTTTTAAACTTCATGACACCTTTGGATTTCCTTTTGATTTAACTGCAGATATAGCTAGAGAAAAAGACTTATTAGTAGATTTAGATGGTTTTAATGAGTGCATGGCTAAACAAAAACAAGCCTCTAAAGCTGGAAGTAGCTTTACATCAAAGCTACCAGCAGCCTTGGGAGTAAAAGAAACTCAATTCTTGGGATATGAGTTATTAGAAGCTCAGAGCAAAGTTATAGCTATATGGGAAGGGCTAGATGCTGTCGAAAGTACTGAAAAAAATAACGAGATCTTCTTTGCCACAGAAGAAACTCCATTTTATGCAGAATCTGGTGGCCAGGTTGGTGATAGAGGAACCTTTGCATCTAAAACTTCTAGTGGTGCTATTATAGATTGCAAGAAACAAGGAAAAGTCTTTATTCATAAAGCCATTTTAGATAAAGGCACTTTAAATAAAAGTGATGTAATTGATATGAGTGTTGAAAAAGATAAAAGAAAAGCTATAGCAATACATCATTCTGCTACTCATTTAATGCATGCAGCTTTAAAAGAAGTATTGGGCGAGCATGTCCAACAAAAAGGCTCCTTAGTTGATGAACATAAGCTTAGATTTGATTTTTCACACAGCAAGCCGCTCTCAAAAGAAGAAATATCTCAAGTAGAAACAATAGTTAATCATGAAATGCTGACTAATGTCGAAGTCACTACTGAAATTATGGAACTCGATAAAGCCATGGAGTCTGGAGCTCAAGCTTTATTTGGTGAAAAATATGATGATGAAGTAAGAGTTTTAAGTATGGGTAAAAAATCTTTTTCAGTTGAACTGTGTGGAGGAACTCATGTTGATAGAACTGGCGATATGGGGTTATTTATTATAGTTAATCAATCTAGTGTTGCATCAGGCATAAGAAGAATTGAAGCACTTTCAGGCAAACAAGCTATTTCCTATTTAGAAGAGTTAAGGGCGGTAAATGATTCAATTCAAAGCTTATTAAACTCACCACAAGATTCTTTAGAAGATAAAATTAAAAGCTTAATAGATGAGAATAAAAAACTTAAAAAAGGTGGAGTTCAATCATCCTCTGTAGAGGTTATTTATACAGAGACTTTTGATCACGGCGATTGGAGCCTTGTTCTTGAACAGGTAGCTGTAACTGACAATAAATTACTTAGAGGCTTAGTAGATAAAAAGAAAGCCGCTTTAGAAAATGGAGTTATTGTTCTTTTAAATGTTATAGATTTAAAAGTAGCATTAGTATGTGGAGTCACTCAAAGCATGACTTCTAGAATATCAGCAGGCGACGTTGTTAAGTCACTTGCAGAATCTTTAGGTGGCAAAGGTGGCGGCAGATCTGATTTTGCTCAAGGCGCAGGCGAAACAAAAGATATTAATGAGTTCGTGACATCTATCTCAGATATCGTAAAATCTCTCGCTAAATAATAAATAGTCTTATGTCAGATATCATAGTTCAAAAATTTGGTGGAACTTCTGTTGGCTCTGATGAGAGAATTGCTGCTGTTGCTCAAATAATCAAAAAAGCTAAAAAAGATAATCAGATAATTGTTGTTGTTTCTGCAATGAGTGGTGAGACCAATAGGTTGATTAATCTTGCAAAAAGCTTTGGTGATAATCCTGATAGAAGAGAGTTCGATGCATTAATCTCAACTGGTGAAAAAGTAAGCGCTTCATTATTAGCAATGGCTTTGAATTCAATTGGAGTTAAGGCTAAATCTTTTTCAGCATCTCAAATTTCAATGAAAACAACTGATCAGCATTCTAAAGCCAAAATTATTGATGTTGATGGAGAAAAAATTCTTTCAACTTTAGAGGAAGATGTCGTACCTATTATTACAGGATTTCAAGGTGTTACAGAAAGTGGAGATGTCACTACTCTTGGCCGCGGCGGCTCCGATACAACAGCAGTAGCTATTGCTGCTCATGTAAATGCAGCTAGATGTGATATTTATACAGATGTTGATGGAATATATACTACAGATCCTAGAGTGGTCCCTGAAGCAAAAAAATTAGACTCTATAACGATGGAAGAAATGCTGGAGATGGCTGGACAGGGAGCGAAGGTTATTCAAATCCGCGCTGTAGAATTTGCAAACAAATTTCAAGTTCCCGTTAGAGTTCTTTCAAGTTTTAAGGATGGAAATGGAACACTTATATCCCTTAAGGAGGAGAATATGGAAAATGCATTAATATCAGGAATAGCATTTAATAAAGATCAAACTAAATTTACTCTTCATGGTGTCGAAGATACACCAGGAATTGCTTATAAGATTTTAGGACCAGTTAATGATAAGGATATAAGTGTTGATGTTATTGTTCAGAATATAAGCGTTAATGGAAAAACTGATTTTACTTTTACAGTTGATTCAGAAGATGAAGAGCAAGTAAAATCTATTCTAAAAAGCAAGCAATCTGGATTAGATTATATAGATTTATTGATAGATGCAGATATTGCTAAAGTTTCTATCGTTGGAGCAGGAATGAGATCTCATGCAGGCATTGCAAGTAAAGCCTTTGAAGCTCTTTCTAATGAAAGTATTAATATTCAGCTTATCAGCACTTCTGAAATAAAAATAACAATGGTGATTGAAGATAAGTATCTAGAGCTAGCAGTTAAGACTCTTCATAAAGCCTTTAACTTGGATAAATAATGTACGATTTAATTTTAAAAAACTGCAATATTATTAATGAAGATTCTATTTTTGAATCAGATATAGCAATTAAAAATGACAGAATCGAATTAATAAGTATAGATATTCAGGCTGAATCTAAAGAAGTTATTGATATAAATGGAAGATATGTCATGCCAGGCCTAATTGATGATCAAGTTCATTTTAGAGAGCCAGGTCTTACTCATAAAGGTGATATAGCATCAGAATCATTTGCAGGATTAGCAGGCGGAGTAACTAGTTATTTTGAAATGCCAAATGTAAACCCAGCTACCACTACACTAGAAAACTTAGATAAAAAATTTGCATTAGCAAGCCAAAGATCTCTTTCAAATTTCTCTTTTCACCTAGGAGCAACTAATAGCAATATAGAACAAATTAAGAATGTAGATATTAATAAAGCAGCAGGCTTAAAAGTTTTCATGGGAGCATCAACAGGAGACATGCTTGTTGATAGCATCGATGCTTTGGAGGATATTTTTAAATATTCACCATTAAATATTGTTACTCATTGTGAAGATACTCCAAGAATTAGAGCAAATGAAAAAGCTTTTTTAGCTAAATATGGCGATGAGCTATCAGCCAAACATCATCCTTACATAAGAGATGCTGAAAGTTGTTATCTATCAAGCTCATTAGCAGTTGATTTAGCTAAAAAACATTCAGCACATCTTCACGTATTTCACCTTTCAACTGAAAAAGAAATGAGCTTATTTACAAGCGGCGCTGTTGATCACAAAAAGATAACAGCTGAAGTTTGTGTTCATCATCTACATTTTAATAACAGTGACTATGAAAGGTTAGGCAATCAGATTAAATGCAACCCATCTATAAAAGAAGAATCTGATAGACAGGCTTTAGTTGATGCAGTCAACCAAGACAAGATTGATATTATTGCTACAGATCACGCGCCGCATACTTGGGATGAAAAGAGTATGAAGTATGTCGATGCTCCAGCTGGACTTCCTTTGATCCAACACTCTCTTCAGATACTTTTAGATTTTTACCATGATGGAGTATTTTCTCTTGAGCAAATTGTCAGAAAAACTAGTCACAATACAGCTACCAGATTTCAAATAAAAGACAGAGGTTTTATAAGAGAAGGGTATTATGCTGATTTGGCAATTATTGATATAGATAAGCCTTATACAGTTGACCAATCTAACATTCTATACAAGTGTGGATGGTCTCCCTTTTTAAATACTACCTTTAAATCTTCAGTATTTATGACTGTCATTAACGGTAATATTGCCTTTAAAGATGGACAAGTAAATCAAAATCTACCTTTTGGCTCTCAAATAGAATTCAATAGATAATTAGGTATTTTTTTATATGAGCAAAGGGTTATAATCTTCCATCGATTCCGGAGAGTTGGCTGAGTGGTCGAAAGCGCCTCCCTGCTAAGGAGGTATATGGGTAACTGTATCGAGGGTTCGAATCCCTCACTCTCCGCCAGTAATTTATGTTTATAAATTAACTATAATATTACTTCCAATATATTTTTTCTTTGTTATATTTATACTAGTACTTAAATAAATACAGAGAGACACAAATAATGAATAAAATTAAATATACGTCGCTTTTTTCAATTACTGCCATGCTTATAATTGCTGGTTGTTCTGATAATTCGATGGATCAAGAGAGCGCAAGCGCCGAACTAGCACCTGTAACATACTATAACCAATTTATGCCTTGTACAGTTGGACCTGACTACTCTCCAGAAAATATGAGGAAGATGATTGCAGAATGGAATGAGCTTGAAGCTATGTCAGATAATTTAGTATGGGCTGGTGGCTATGCTCCCAAAGGAGACAATAACGGTCAGGATAATGGTTGGTGGGAACTTCAATGGTCATCAAAAGAAGCCGCAGATGCTGGCTGGGAAGTATGGATGGCAAGTGAAGAAGCTCAAGCTTGGGACAAAAAGAATAATTCAATATTAGCATGTGACAATTCTGCTGTATCTTCATGGACATTTAATACTCCTGGAGTAGATTCTCCTGATTTTGATTTTAGTTATTTTGCAACTGAAACAAATCCATGTAATTTAAATGATGGAAAAACAACTGAAGACTTAATGGCTGTTGCTGAAAAATATAACAACTGGGTTGCAGAAAATACTAGTGCAGAAGCATATTTTTATGGTATTTATGAAGCTTTAGATGATGATGCTATGTTTGATTTTTTATGGGCAAATTTCCATCAGAGTTTTGAGGGTTGGGAGGCAGGAAATACAAACTTTGCTGAAAAGGGTGCAGACATGCAAGCAAGTTTTAATGAAGTCGCTTCATGCAGAGCACCTGATCTATATGATAGCTATGAATTCAGAAGCTTAATGTCAGACGCTTCGTAAAATAATTCTATCTTTAATCAATCCATCAAGTAAATTGATGGGTTGATTCTTGTATTCTAGTCTAGGAATACATTTATATATCTCTATACTATCCTTAATATTTTTTAATCTAAAAGGAATCTTTACTTGGATAATCATAATCAAACATTCGACAGTTTTGATGATATAAAAGATCAGGTTATTGAACTACTCAACGGCGATGAGCAAGAATTTATATACTTAACCGGTGCAGCGGGAACTGGTAAAACAACTCTACTAGAGGTTGTAAAGTCTGAATTAGATAAAAAAATGATAGTTGTTGCTCCAACTGGTATAGCAGCACTTAATATAGGTGGAACAACCATTAATTCTGCTTTTAGAATTGGCTTTGATACCTTTCCTGAAATTACTAAATCTAAAGATCCTAGGTTTAATAAACTCTTAAAAAAACTTGAAGTGCTTATTATTGATGAAGTGTCAATGGTTAGAGCGCCGATGCTTGATGCTATTTCACAAACTTTACAAATACACAGAGGTAATGATCAGCCTTTTGGCGGTGTAAGCGTTCTTGCCTGTGGAGACTTATTTCAATTACCACCAGTAGTAAAAGAGTACGAAGAAAAAATTATTTTTGATAAATATGATTCAATCTATTTTTTTAGTGGTCATAGCTTTAAAGAATTTACTCAACCCAAATTTTTTGAATTAACAAAATCATTTAGACAAGAAGATGACAGTGATTTTTATGATTTGCTTAATAATATTCGGCTAGGTGAAGATCTTGAAAATACTATTAATAGCTTTAATAGATCTTGCTTTAGTCCAGAATCTGAAACCGAATCATCTATGATTATAACTTCAAGAAAAAATAGAGCTGAACATATCAATGAGGAGATGTTAAATAGAATAGAGGGCACTCAAGTGTCAACAAAATCAAAAGAATTTGGAGATTTAAATGAAAATGATCTTCCTGCTCCAAGAGAATTAAAAATAAAAGTTGATGCAAAAGTCATGTTCATTAAAAATGATAGTGCAGGCAGATGGGTAAATGGAACAGTTGGTGTAGTTACTCAATGTTCAGAAAAAACTAAAAAATATATAAAAGTTAAAGTTGGTAAAGATATCCATAAAGTTGAAAGAGAGGAATGGAATAAGGTTAGATATATCTATGATGACGATGATGACGAAATGTTTGAAGAAGTAGTCTCGTCATTTAAACAGTTTCCTTTAAAACTTGGATGGGCAGTAACCATTCATAAAGCTCAAGGATTAACTCTTGAGAGCTGTTCAGTTGATTTAGGCACTGGCGCATTTGCTACAGGGCAAGCTTATGTAGCTTTAAGTAGATGTAAGACGATGAATACATTAAATCTTTATCGAGAATTAAGGATAAGTGATGCCATGGTAGATCCTGATATTCAGGACTTTCATACAGAAAATTTCAAATAACCCATTAATTTTATTTTGATCTTTGTTAAGATAAATAAAATACAAACATTTAAGAAAAAATTATGAGACTTCCATTTAAAGCTAATGATGAAACAACTGAAGAATATATCTCTATTATAAAAGAGTTATGTATTATTCAGCATGAGGATACTTGGTACAAAGATAAATCACATGCAATGCTTTATCCAGATCTTGAGGATGCAAAAAAGAAAGTTGCTAAACCCCATTACTGGATTCTAAATTCTATAGACGAATATGATGCAGCTGAAGAGAAACAGCCTGGCTTATTAGCTATAGCTCAAATAGTTTTTAATACTAATAACTATTCTGAAAAACTAGTCTCTGAAAATGAAAACATTGAAGCTAAGACAGAGCTGGCAGAATCCTTAGCTAATTTTGATATAGAAGTATCAGTAATTGCTGAGCATATGATAAGTATGGATGTTCCCAAATACGCTCGATTAATGACAGATGCAGCCACTGCTGAAACTCAGATTGGTGAATGGCTTAAGTAATAATGGTGAATAAATTTATTAATCCAGAAATCAAATCAATCGATATAACTGACGAACAACTACAAAGGATGAAAGATCTATCAGATAATCATAATCAATCTCTAGAATCCGTTATCTTCTTTGTTATTGAGCATGGCCTGGTAGCACTAGAGAAAAGTTAATTGGCATCAACTTTTCAAATCCTTGTATGGGCTGAAATAGATAAAATACCCAAAGGTAAGACTCTTACTTACAAAAAAATTGCTATAAAAATAGGCAAACCTAATGCAGCTAGAGCTGTAGCTAATGCTTGTGGTAAAAATCCAAACCCAATCGCTACACCTTGCCACAGAGTAATAAATTCTAATGGAACCATTGGCGGATATAGTGGGGTTGGAGGCATTCAAACTAAAAAATATCTTCTTGCAAAAGAAGGAGTTTTTTTCTAAACTTCATTAGAACCAATTAACATATTACTTATGTATAAAAATATATTTCTTTTGGCACTTACTTTTACTTTTTTACCATCAATCTCAGCAGACTCACATTCTGAGAAGGCTTTAGAGCAGGAATCAAAAGTTGGAGTCTTTGGTTATTGGAAAAAAGAAGACTGCCGAAAAATCAGCGAGTCTTCGGGTAAATTACTTTACTCTTCAGGCGTAGAGCTAGAAAAGAGCAGAAAACACAGAGAAGCTGGTCATCCTTTGAAAGCAGATCAAACAGCCGCTGCTGCAAAATACTTAGCAGAAATGGCTTCAGATTATGCAAATAACTTTGAGGCATACTGCAAAAGACCAGCTTAATGCAAAATAATTTCTTTCAAATTCTCTTAGTTTTAGTCTTCATTATTTCTTGTGGAGGTGGAGGAGGCGGAAGCACAGCAGCACCAGTTATTCAAAATTCTACACCTACTATTTCTGGAAGCATATCTGAAATTAGAGTTGGCGAATCTTTAAATTTTTTACCTACTGCCAATGACCCAGATAATGATGTATTAACTTTTAGTATTACAGGCATGCCTGCATGGGCAAGTTTTAATTCTTCCTCAGGCTTGTTAACTGGGATACCTTTAGCTGAGGATCTTGGTTCTATAGCAGCTATAACGATTGCTGTCTCAGATGGAGAATTTAATGCCTCAATTGGGCCCTTTAATCTTACTGTTACAGAGCCTGTTTTTTTTATAAGTATTGGAGTGGACACGATCGATGCATATAGAAATATGGATTTCGAGCTCAGTAGCTGTTTTATTACTAATGGTGATGCTGAATGTATAGATGATGACGAACTTCTCACGATAGATGAAAACGGCGTTTTTTCTTTTCAAGCTGGAATTGAAACTGGATCTTCATATGAACTGAAAGTAGATAGAGATCCTGGAAGACAAGAATGCACTTTAGAGATTGAAGAGGGTGTTGTTGGATCAGAAGATCAAACTGTAGTTGCAACTTGTCAGCCTGATGCATCAGCTGCATTATTTGCCCTAGATAAAATGCATAAAATCCGACTAACTATGACTATCGATGAATGGAATAGATTTGTTTTAGATACAGAAAGAGCTAGATATACAAATGGCGATGCTAATGGAAATATTTCAACATGGAACACATGGAGCCATAGTGAAATATATAGACAAGTTGATTTTGAATATCTTGATGCTGAGGGTAATACGCTTGAAAGACATGACAAAGTTGGTTTTAAGATGAAGGGCAATACGAGTAGGCAATGGCCAGAATATTTTTACTACAACGATGACGGAAACTTAACTGCAAAACCCAAACGTTTTAGTTTTGGAATTAAATTTGATGAAGAGTTTGATGAGAATGAGGGAGTTTACTCTTGTATAGACGCAACAGGAGTTCCTGGAGCAGTTCCAGGCCGCCCTTGTTATGAAAGAATTGGTAAAGATCTTGAGGAAGTTCCAGAGAATGATGGAAGAGAATTTATGGATCTTGAAAAAATATCTTTTAGATATAATAGAGATGACCCTTCTTATCAGCGAGAACTGTTGGCACATGATATTTTAAATTCTATCGGAGTCCCTGCATCTAGAGTAGCTCATGCAAATGTAGAACTTTATATAACTGGCGAAGGAAATTTCTATGGGAACTCTTTACCACAAACTTTTAATATGGGTATCTATCAAATGGTAGAGCAGGTAGATAAACCTTTTTTAAAGAGATTTTTTGGTAAAAATGGTTTTTTATTTAAAATAGGTGGAGGAGATTTAGCCGGATCTACTGAGGTTAACCCTAACTGTGTATTTTATGAGGATACGATTTCTTATAGAGACAGTAACTTTTGTCAGATTGGAGTTGAAAAATCTGATCCAGATTCTAGAGAAGAGTGGCTTGGAAGTGATAATTATCTTAATCCTGCTTTTGTAAATTCTGATATTAATGATGATGGTGAGGACTCTCAGTTTAGACCCTATAAACCAAACTATGACCTAAAATCAAAGAAAAAAAGCATCGTTGATGGAAGAATACTACTTCAAGACTTCATTAATTTTGTTCAAACTTATCCAAGCGCATCTATGCTTGCAGAGCAATTTGATGTTGAAGGATTTATAAAAGCTCAAGCTGCAGAAGTAGCTATTGGAGCGGTTGACCACTATGTAAGAGTCGCTAACAATTATTATCTTTATTTCAATCCGCTTACTGAAAAATGGATTTATATGGTCAATGACTTTGATTTTGTCTTTAGAAATAATCATCCTATTACATGGGGAAATGAAGGTTGGTCTGCAGCTTTTAGGGATATTGCAGGAACATATGCTTTTCCTGAAAATGGAAAAGTTGACTGGGCTAGCAGAGAGCTCGGCAATGTTAATCCTATTTTATGGAATATTGTTTTTGCTGAACAAGTGAATAAAGATTTACTTTATAAAGAGATAAAGTCAATTTTAAATAATCATATGGATTGGGAAAATCTTAGAAGCATCTTATCTGCAAGGAATGCTTTGGTTGAAAGAGCCATCAATGAAACGGAAGCGGGATTACCTGATGGGTGCGAGCTTATTTACAATCCTGCAGCTATAGATGCAAGCGCTGGAACTTCATTGTGTGACTATAATGACGTTTCAATCAAAAGGTTTATTGAATTAAGAAAAGCTGCTTTACAAGCAGAATTAACCAATAATGGTTTTTAGAACAGATTCTTTTAATCTACTAATCAAGATATAATCTGCATATGAAAAACATTTACCTAGTTCTTATTGCCACATTATCATTTTCTGCAGCAGCTGCTGAAGAAGGAAGGTTTGGAAGAGATACAAATGATTACCAATACACATCTTTTGGATTTAGTCTTATTAGTGCTGAAGATGAGGGTATTGCTTTTAATGCTTCTTTAGCCCTGCCTGGTCCATTGTATGCGGTTTTAGAAAGAAGGGCTGATGGTGTAGATCTAGACTCTGAAACTTATGACAAAGTAGTTAATTCTGTAAGAGTTGGTGCTCATGTTGGTATAGGCGATATTTTAAATTCAGTTTCTGCAAAAGGTGTATCTTTTAGCATCGAAAATTTTTTAGATATCTACGCAGAGGTTGGTGTTAAATCTACAAGTTTAGAGAATGACATTAACAAATTTTCTGAAGATGATACTCAAGCAAATGTTATCGCAGGAATTAGATTTGGTGATAGCAATGCATGGGAAGGTAAAATTTTTGCTGACTTCTCAAAAGAAACTGAAATTGCGTACTTTAAATGCGCAGAAGGCGATGTCTGCACACAAGAAGTCTCATTTATTTTAAATGGTGAAACGGATAGAAAATTTGGAGCAGAGGCAGTATTTAATATTAGCAAGCATTCAGCTGTAAATATTAAAGTCATCTCAAGCGATGTGCTTGATAGCTCTTTTGAAATTGGTTTTAGGCTAACTTTCTAGCTTAAAGCTCTATCTGATACATAAGCATTATTAAGTCTTTCTTGTCCAAAAGTTGATCCAGGCCCATGGCCACAAACAAATTTAATATCATTGCCAAGTGGCCATAACTTAGAAGTAATAGAATCAAGCAGGTCTTGATGATTGCCGCCAGGTAAGTCTGTCCTTCCAATAGATCCTCTGAACAAAACATCTCCTACAACTGCAAATTTTGAATCTTTATGAACAAAGACTATATGACCAGGTGTATGTCCTGGGCAAAAATAAATATCTAATGTTAAGTTACCAACACTTACTTGATCACCATCTTCAAACCAAATATCAGGAATAAATTTCTTAGCTGGTATTCCCATCATCTGCCCCTGCTCTTCAATAGTATCTATTAGAAATTGATCATCTTTATGCGGACCTTCAATTTTGAGATTAAGAATTCTTGAAAGCTCATGAGCACCTCCGGCATGATCGATATGAGCGTGTGTTAAAAGAATTTTTTCAGGTATTAAGTTATTTTGCTTTGCAGCTTCAAGCAAGATTTCTAGATCTCCACCTGGATCTACAAATGCACACTTTCTTGTTTCAGTGCAGTAAATTATTGGAGCATTCTGCTGAAAGGGAGTTACGGGATTTATTAATGCTTTTATCTTTGACATTGTTACAATTAAAATACTTTATTAAAAATTAAGGAGCTTTATGCCAATTCATCATACTAAAGAAGGACGAATTGCCAAAATTAATATCGATTGTCCCCCAGTTAATGCAATTGATTCAACTCAATGGCTCAATCTTTGTAATATTATAAATGATTTTTCTGAAGATAAATCAGTAAACGTTATAGTCATAACGGCTTCTGGTAAGGGTTTTTGTGGTGGCGCTGATAAAGCTGAAACTAGAGACAGTATCGAATTAGTCCCCACTTTAATGGATCATCTCTGGAAAGCAGCAAGAAGTATTCATATGTGCAATATTCCAGTAATTACAGCCTGTCATGGTTATGCGTTAGGTGCTGGAGTTTTTATTCCTGCATCCGGTGATTTTATATTAGCATCGAAGGATGCCTATTTCGGTTTTCCTGGTATTAACTTTAGAGTCATCGTAGGTGCAGCCCATATGACAAGATTATTTCCTTTAAATGTTGTCAGACAGATGATTTTAACTGGTGAACCAATTTCTGCTGAAGAGGCAAATAAATATGGTGCTATTACCTCTTTGCATAACTCTATACAGGAACTTCATGAAGCTGCTTTTATATTAGCAGAAACAATAGCGGGCAAAGAAAGACATTCTTTAGTTTTGGCTAAAAAATCTCTTAACGCAATTGAGCCTATTAATATAGAGGCTGGATTTAAGGTTGAGCAACAAATTAGCATGAACATCGATACAGATTAATTATGAAAGTTTTAGTATCTAACAACACAGAGCAATTCTTTGGTGATCAAATAAAACAAGTTGATCCTTCTATAGAATTAATAGCAATTGACCCCAATGACCCTGCAAACCCTTCATGGAAAGGTATAGAAAAATGTGATATTTTTTTTCTCACTTATGAATTTATGTTTGCGGCTGATTTAAATCCAGCTATAGCAAAACCACTTATTGAACTTTGTGAACAAATGGATTTTATTCAAACTGGTTATGCTGGTACCGACAGCCCACTTATTCAGAATATTCTTAAAACAAATGCAAGAGTAGCAAATGCTAGTGGTATTCATGCAATACCTATTGCTAATTATGTTTTTGCTCAAATGCTTAGATGGACTAAAAGAATTGATAAACATATTGAATTACAAAAAAACACTAATTGGGAGGCTTGGGGTGGAGATGGTGAACTTACCTTCAAAAGCATATTAATTCTTGGTTATGGTGGCATAGGTCAAGAAGTTGGAAGATTAGCTAAAAGCTTTGGCATGAATGTAACTGCAACTAAGCGCTCTAGTTTTGAATGTGCTTTTGCCGACTCAGTTCAGCACCCAGATAAAACATTAGAGCTTTTACCGCATGCAGACTTTGTTATTGCCTGTCTTCCATCTTCTCAAGAAAATGACAATATTATAAATAAAGAAACTTTATCTTTAATGAAAGATACAGCTATGTTTATTAATGTAGGCAGAGGAAATGCAGTAAATGAGGACGATCTAATAAAAGCGCTAAATTCAGGCCAAATAGCCTGCGCCGCTCTTGACACAACCAAAATAGAGCCATTACCCAGTCAATCAGGTTTATGGAATGCTAATAATTGTTATATTTCACCTCATGATTCAGCTCATTCATTACATGCAATTATTAGGATGAATGCATTATTTTGTGAAAATCTATTAAATATTATTAATGAAAAACCTATTAAAAACCTTATTTAATATAAATTATTAGTAAAGGTATGTAATTTAGACTTTTATTTAATTTCATATCAGATAAAATGGCATCAAACCGATTACACATTTAGGAAAAAATATGTCAGATATGATCAGGCCTACTAAAGAAGAAGCAATGGAAGCAGTTAAAACTTTAATTTCATGGGCAGGAGATGATCCAACTCGCGAAGGATTACTCGAAACTCCAGATAGGGTTGTAAGATCTTATAATGAGTTTTTTGAAGGCTACAATATTGATCCAGAAGCCGTATTAGCTAAAACTTTTGAAGAGGTTGAGGGTTATGATGAAATGGTTATCGTAAGAAATATTCGAGTTGAGTCTCATTGTGAGCATCACATGGTTCCAATTATAGGAATAGCTCATGTGGGTTATATACCAAATAAAAGAGTTGTTGGTATAAGTAAATTAGCCAGAGTTGTTGATATATTTGGAAAACGTCTTCAAACACAAGAAACAATGACTGCTCAAATTGCAGATACCATTGAAAGAGTTCTTCAGCCAAGAGGAGTTGCGGTGGTAATTGATGCTGCACACGAATGTATGTCAACAAGAGGTATTCATAAAACAGAAGCAAGCACAGTAACCAGTAGAATGTTAGGGCTCTTTAAAGCAGATCCTAAAACAAGAGCTGAGTTTATGAACTTAATAGCTTCTGGTAATGCTTCAAGTTAATGACCAGCAGGTCTGCTTCTTTATTTATTCAAACTAAAAAGCCTCTCATTCTTGCTTCTGGCTCAGCCAGCAGGCAAGTTATGCTTAAAGATGCAGGCATTAACTTTAAAGTAGTTACTTCTGATGTTGATGAAGCAATCTTAAAAGAAAAAATATGCGCATTGCCCTTTAATGAACAAGTTATTGCATTAGCTGCAGCAAAAGCATCTGTAGTCAGCTCTCAGTTTCCCGAAGCATTTGTTATTGGTGGAGATCAGATGTGTATTCATGAGGATACTATATTTGATAAGCCAGGAACCCAGGAAAATGCAATTAATAATTTAAAGAAACTTTCTGGTACTTCACATTTTCAATACAGTGGTATTTGTATATATCAAAATAATATACCTATATGGAAGTATTCAGAATATGCAATTATGACAATGCATGAACTTTCAGATCAAGAGATAATCAATTATGTTCAAGCAGAAGATCCAATTGGAGCTGCTGGCGCATACAAATTTGAATCTCTTGGTTGTAATTTATTTAAATCAGTAGAAGGCTCTTCATATACAGTTAGAGGGATGCCTCTTCTTCCATTACTCAATCAACTAAGAGAACTTGATATAATAAATCTAGAAGCTATAGAAACTTTAAAATGAAAACATATCAAGTAATAAAAACGTTTGGAACTGATAGAGGCTTTTCTTGTGCCTTTAGACAATGGAAAGCAGATTCTGCATGCAATCAAATTCATGGATATAGTTTAGGCTTTAAGTTGACCTTAGAAGCAGCAGACCTTGATGATAAGTCTTGGGTTTATGATTTTGGTGGCTTTATAAATATTAAGAACTGGATTGAAGATCACTTTGATCATACCTTTCTTATATCCAAAGATGATCCTGAGTTAGAGCTGTTAAAAGAACTTGGTAATAAAGGAGTTGCAAATATCATTGAGCTAGATGCAGTAGGGTGTGAAAAATTTGCTGAAATGACCTATAACTTTTCAAACCAATATATAAATGAACAAACCAATGGAAGAGTTAAATTACTCTCTGTAGAAGTCTTTGAACATGGTGCAAATAGTGCAGTCTTTAAAAATACATAATACTCTTTCTGGTAAAAAAGAGGAGTTCAATCCTTTAAATCCTGAACACATAAAAATTTATGCATGTGGGCCAACTGTTTATAATTTTGCTCATATAGGTAATGCCAGAATGGCAGTAGTCTTTGATAATCTTGTGAGGCTGCTTAGATATTTATATCCAAAGGTAACCTATGTATCAAATATTACTGATATAGACGATAAAATTATTGATGCTGCAAATACACTGAATGTTCCTTTTAAAGATATTACTGAGAAGTATGCGGATATTTATAATACCGATATGGCAAAACTTGGAGTCTTAATTCCAGATATTCAGCCCAAAGCAACTGAATATATTCCAGAAATGATTGAATTAATCTCAGACTTAATAAATAAAGATCATGCATATGAGAGAGAAGGGCATGTTCTTTTCGATGTTCTTTCATATCCAAATTATGGACTCTTATCAAATAGAAACAGGGATGAGCAAATAGCCGGAAGTAGAGTTGAAATTGCTCCATTTAAAAAAGATCCTGCAGATTTTGTACTTTGGAAGCCTAGCTCAAAAGATCAACCTGGTTGGGATTCACCTTGGGGTTTTGGAAGACCTGGTTGGCATACAGAATGTTCAGCAATGTCTCAAAAAACTTTAGGATTACCTTTTGATATCCATGGTGGCGGAAGAGACCTTACTTTTCCTCATCATGAAAATGAAATTGCACAAAGCTGCTGCTCTAGTGCTGATATAGAGAATCCTAACTCTTATTCTAATTACTGGATGCATAACGGCTTTGTGACAGTTAATAGTGAAAAAATGTCTAAGTCTTTAAATAATATTTTATTAGTTGATGACCTTATTAAAGGTTACTCAGGCGAAGTTCTTCGCTTAGCATTGCTATCATCTCATTACAGACAAGGTCTTGATTGGAATGATGGAATCTTACATCAAGCAAAAAAATTACTAGATAAGATGTATAGAATCCTACGAGATTTAGAGAATATTGCACTAAGTGAAGCTGATTTAATCAATCCTCCTAATAATATTATTGAAGCCCTTTGTGATGACCTTAATACACCAAAAGTTTTGATGGAATTAAATACCTTGCTTGGTGATATTTCTAATAAAACAGATGATGAAAAGAAGAATATCAAGATCAGTCTTTTATCCTCCGGAAATATATTGGGGATACTTCAAGAAGACCCAAGTAGCTGGCTAAAAATCGGCATAACTAAAAATACTATCGAACCAGAAGCTATTGATAAATTAATTGAATCTAGAAATAAAGCCCGAGCTGATAAAGATTTCAAATTAGCTGATTCAATCAGAGACCAGCTGAGCTCTATGGGAATAGAAATAGAAGATACATCTTCTGGAACTATTTGGAAGAGTATTTAGCAGACAAAAAAAATGCTGGTATTAACCAGCATTTTTAATCTACCTGCGCTCTTAATAGTTATATCTGTAACTAAAAGTAACACTTCTAGGCGGTATCCACTGCATATAATCTCTAGGTCTCCAGCTAGGTGAGCTTACTGAATACTTAAAGGCTTCCGTTCTCTCATCAGTAGCATTATCAACAGACAATTGAATACTATTATTCTCATCTATCTCCATACCCCAGTTAATATTAAGTTTAGTGTAATCAGGAGAAAACATACTTTCGCTTTGTTCAAAAGTAGCAAAACTATCACCGTAGTAAAGATAATCAGCTCTTATAAATGAAGCTAACCCCATTAATGGTGATGAGTATTCATAAGTAAGACCTATGTTGTATTGCTTCTCTACTGTATTAGGTAATCTGTCTCCCTTGCTAGCACCCAAACTAACAATGTCAGTATTTGTTTCAGCTGTCATTGAGCTTCCAGTGAAGTCTAGATATAAATTATCAGCCAAGGCATAAGATACATCTAACTCTATACCTTGAGAGGTTGCTTCAGCTCCATTAAAGTAGTAACTCCATCCACATGCTGGAGACACAATAATCTGAATATCAGTCCAATCAATATGGAAATATGTAGCATTTATAGAGAAACCATTACCTCTAGCCTTAATACCAAATTCAGTATTTTCAGCTTTGTCAGAAGTATATCTTCTCTTAAATGATGAAGCTGCCTCTGGGTCTTCTGCACAAAAATAAGGAAGTGCGGCATTATTACCACCGGTTCTATAGCCAGCTGAGCTTACTGCAAAAAAAGTAAGATCATCATTTGGCATATAGCTAGCTGTAAATTTAGGTCTTGAGTCTGATTCAGATCCTGACTCTTCACCACATGAAATACCGTCAGGCCCTGTTTGATCTACATCATCACAAGCGTACTCACCTTCATAGAAAACGCCATAGTTTTCACCTTTAAATCCATCAGATAACTCGTAATCTCTTATTCCAGCAGTAAATTCAAATTTATCCATGTTGTAACTAAGTTGGCCAAAGAAGGCTTCCTCATCTGCATAATCACCATAACTATAAAAACCATAATATAACCTTGAATTATCCCATCCAGGATATCCAGGATTATAATTCTGCCAAGGAAGGTATTCTGTTGGTGCTGAGCCTGTGTAACCCATAATTACATTTGCTATGTAATCATATGCTGCATCGCTTATACCAAATTGATCCTGTCTATTACCAGGTAGGCCTCTTTTTTCATCCTTGTAATAACCCACAACCCATTCAATAGTTCCAGGATTCGAAGAAATCCTTAATTCAGTGGTATCTCTCTCATCAGTTGAAACGTTATATAATGGAGCGCTGTAGAGGTCATCCATATCAATTCTTCCCCATTCAGTTTTTTCAAATACATTCGTTTCAGAACTTGATTTAACTAATGTGGCTGTAAACATATCAAAGTCATAAGTTATTGTTGTTGCAAGCATACTCATATCAGTCATTCCGATCTCATCCGCTGCATCTGCAAACCATAAAAGAGGATTATAGCCAGATGTATCAACTCCAATCTCTGCTGCTATCGAAGCTACTCTTGAGCAATTAGGCAAGCCATCCCAGTTATACCAATAAGAAAGATCTGAAGTGCAATTTGGGTCATAAACATCTGCTGAGCCAGGTTTGGAAGAGTTTCCTGTCTCCTGAACACCATTATCTTTTCTTGATTTTTCACTGTACCTAACCATGACACTAAGAGGGCCATCCATATAACCCAAAGTCGCAGTTTTTTGCTCATCTTTTTCATCACCAACTGACTTATTACCAGTCATAACATTTTGATATATACCGGGATCAAAAGATGAAGTAGAAATAACTCTCATAGCTAAATTATCCGCTAATGGAATATTAACCATTGCGTTAAGATTTTTTACAGCCTTGGAGGCAAACTTTTTACTACCAGCTATAAACTCAACCGAAGCATCAAAACCAGAAGGATCTGGTTTTTTAGTTATGTATCTTAAAGTTCCACCAATAGCATTAGAACCATAAAGAGTTCCTTGAGGTCCTCTGAGTAATTCAATTCTCTCAACATCAAAAATATTTACCATGGCCATGTTGATTTCATCAGTATAAACATTGGTTGTTCCAGAGCTTCTTTGAGCAGCCGAGGTATTTAAGCCTCTAATAATAAAAAATGAATCTCCTCCAGGCGTTGAAACGCCAGCAAGGGTCCTCAAGTAATCCTCAGGATTTGAAATACCGCGATCTTCAATATCTCCAGCTGTGATCACTGAAATATTCATAGGTATTTCTTGAACTGTTTGTTCGCTCTTATTGGCTGTCACTATTATTTCTTCAACCTCTTGAGCAAAACTTACTCCAGAAATAGTTACAAATAGCAGCGCTAGGCTAGTGTTTAATTTATTCATTTGTTTCTCCAAAAAATGATGTATACACAAAATACTAATGTCTATTATATATTTTGCAAGCTTTATTACCCTTACATACATAAAGATGCAATTTACATGCCAATAAATAAACCCATTAGATATAAAAAAGGCACCCTAGAGGTGCCTTTTAAGTACATATCTCTTATGAGAATTGAATAATTTGGACTGCCATACCTATAAGTGCTCCTAAAGCTCCAAACCAAGAAAGCGTTCTCATGTAGGTTGCTCCTGCCATATATGAAATACCATGAACCCCTCTAAAGACCAACCACCAACATGCCATGTCTGTAACATCAATTCCTTTAATCATCGACAAAAGAGCTAAAGCTAAAAATATAGGCAAAGTCTCTTGAAGGTTTGCATAAGCTTTTCTTGATCTAATAAGGACTGGTGAGTCATCTAAAACTTCTTCTCTATTAGAGAGCATCCATTCAAGATTACTTGAATTTAATACCATTGGGATAATCCAAATTTGTAGTAGTGCTAGAACCAAAGCTAAAATAATATAAACTTCCATAATGTCTCCTAAATAATATAATTAACTAAGACTAGCAGTGCGTATTCATGAATTCAAGTAAAATAAACTACAAATAAAATGAAACAATATTCAAATACAAGATTTCTTTTTACCTGCTTCTTCATCATATTGACATGCAGCTTAATTGCCTCATTAATTCAATCAGACTTTGGTCGCGTAGAAGTTAATTCAGTAAAATTGTCTACCCAAAAAGGGCAACATTTAGTTTTTGATTTATACAAACCCAATCTTGCAACTGAAGAAAATAAACTTCCTTTTGTAGTGGTGGTACCTGGATTCCAAAGATCAAAAGAAGCTTTATCAAATATTGCAATAGAATTATCTCGAAGAGGTATGGTTATAGCTCTTATTGATCCCTATGCACAGGGTCTTTCTAGTTCCTCAAGAAGCAAACGATCAGCAACCACCGAGGGTTATGGAATGTTTCACTTAGTTGAACAAGCGCATTCTGGAAATTTTTTAAATTATATAGATACTAGTAAAATTGCATCTACTGGTCACTCTATGGGTGGCAATGCTGCTATTAGGGGAGCAAATTATTTTGGCAAAGAGGCTATAAACAATAATGAGCTAAGTAAACTTCATTCTGTTTTTGTATCTGGGTATGTTTTAACTCTGCAAGATAAGGTTCTTAAGGATATTCGTTCCAATGTAGGCGTTAGCTACGCTTTGTATGATGAAGGAGCTTTTAGAAATGAATTATCAGGTTGGGATGCATCAAATATGAAAATTGCACCTGAGTCATTAAGAGTTATTAATTGGGGAATCAATAAAGGAAAGCAAGATCTTAAAGAGGTTGAGTTAGGAAAGTATTATGGTTCTTTAGCAGACAGTAATTTGAGAGTTATACATAATGAGGAGTTGATCCATCCTTTTCAACCCTACAACAATATAGCTACTGCTAATCAAATAGAGTACTTTGAAAAAGTTTTTAATCTGAATTCATCCATGTCCTCATCAAATCAGATTTGGCAATGGAAAGAGTTAATGACTTTAATATCAATGATTACAGCGATGGTTATGTTGATTCCGCTATCACGATTTTTATTATCATTAAAAATATTTAAGTCACTAGTAAAAGAGATACCAGATGCACTTCCAAAACAAACCAGAAATTCAAAAGTAGTCTTCTGGTTAATATTTTTCTTAGGAGCGTCTATAGCTTGCTTGTCTTATATACCGATGGTCGATGCTGCTAAAAATATTTTTCAAGCAGCTGCAAGTCGAGAAATGACATGGTTCTACCCTCAACGAATGAATAATTCTGTTATGTTATGGGCTTCATTTAATGGGCTTGTAGGATTGCTCTTATTTACGCTTTCATACCAACTCTTTGGAAAAAAACATGGGGTTTCATCTGCATCATGGGGCCTGAATGTAAATATGAACTACATAATAAAAACATTAGCCTTATCTATTTTAGTTTTTAGTATTTACTACATATTTTTATTTTTTATTTATTCTATTTTTCATGTTGATTATAGATTCTGGTTTATGGGTGTAAGAATATTTCAACCTGAAATGTTATTAGTATTAGCAATGTATGCTCCGTTATTCTTTATTTTCTTTTTTTCTAATTCACTAAGAGTCAATGGTGCAATGAGAATAGAAGGGCAACAAGAATGGAAATCTATGCTAATTGCAGGAATTGCAAACTCATTAGGTCTATTTTTAATCATTTTTATTCAGTACATAACTTTTGCAAGAACAGGAACTGTTTTCTGGACAACTAACTGGCTAAGTGTAAATTTACTATTTGCAATTGTTCCTATGATGTTCATCCTTCCTTACTTTAATAGATATTTTTTCTATATGACGGGCAGAGTTTATCTCGGGCCTATGGTGACAACATTAGTTTTTATAATGATACTTTCAACTAATACAGTTGTGTATTTACCTATATAATATTATCGATATGAACATTACACTGCCAGATGGAAGTATTCGCGAGCTTGAAAAGGGCTCAACTGGACTAGATTTAGCTAATGATATTGGACCAGGTTTAGCAAAAGCAGCGATTGCAGTAGTAGTTAATGGATCTCAAAGAGATTTATGTGACCCAATTATTGATGACTCAAAAGTATCTATTGTAACTATAGATTCTGATGAAGGATTGGAAATAATGCGTCATACACTATCTGCTCAAGTTTTAGCAAGAGCAATTAAAAACCTATATCCAAATTCAAAGCTAGCTATCGGACCAACCATTGATGATGGTTTTTATTATGATTTCTTAACTGAAAAAGCTATCTCATCTGATGACTTGCCTAAAATTGAGAACGAAATGCGTAATATTATTGCTTCAGGTGATTCGATTAGTAAATCTTTAAATACAAAGAAAGAAGCTATAAAGACTTTTAAGGCAAAACAAGAAGGTTATAAAGTAGACATTATTAATGACTCAGACCAAGAAGATAATTTTCAAATATATCAGCAAGGCGAATCAGACTTCATTGATTTGTGCAGAGGGCCACATTTACCTAATTTAAAGCATATAGGCGCCTTCAAACTTACTAAGGTAGCTGGAGCTTATTGGCGTGGTAATTCAGATAATGAGATGTTGACTAGAGTCTATGGAACTGCATGGAAATCAGATAAGGAATTAAATGCTTATCTTCTTAGGCTAGAAGAAGCTGAAAAACGCGATCATAGAAAACTTGCGAAAGAAATGGACTTATTCCATTTTCAAGAGGAAGCACCTGGCATGGTTTTCTGGCATCCAAATGGTTGGACTATATATAGAGCTTTAGAAGACTATATGCGTTATCGATTGAATAACTCTAACTATCAAGAAATTAAAACACCTCAAGTCGTTGATAGAAAACTTTGGGAGGCATCAGGTCATTGGGATAAGTATAGAGAGAATATGTTTATCACTGAAATAGATGAAGAGCATGCCAATGAAAAAAGAGTAAATGCTCTCAAGCCAATGAATTGCCCATGCCATGTTCAGGTATATAACCAAGGACTTAAATCATATAGAGATCTACCTTTAAGATTAGCCGAATTTGGTTCATGCCATAGATATGAAGCATCAGGAACTATGCACGGTCTTATGAGAGTTAGAGGATTTACTCAAGATGATGGCCACATATTTTGCACTGAATCTCAAATTGAATCAGAGACAGCCATATTCATAAAACTTCTATCAAGCATTTATCAAGACTTAGGTTTTGCAGACTTCTCTATTAAGTTATCTACAAGACCCGAAGTGAGAGTTGGTTCTGATGCGGTTTGGGATAAAGCTGAAGCAGCATTAGAGAATGCAATTAAGAAACTCAGTCTTCCTTATACCCTAGAAGAAGGGGATGGTGCTTTTTACGGACCAAAGCTCGACTTTGTTTTAACTGATGCTATAGGTCGCGAATGGCAATGTGGTACTTTTCAAGCAGATTTCAATCTACCAGATAGATTAGATGCTGAATATATAGGTGAGGATGGCTCAAAACATCAACCTGTAATGATACATAGAGCAATTCTGGGATCTTTTGAGCGCTTTATTGGTGTTTTAATTGAAAACTATTCAGGTAGGTTACCTTTATGGCTTGCGCCACGCCAAGTTGTTATAGCTTCAATCATCTCAGATGTTGATTCCTATGTAGATGAGGTTGCTCAACTTTTAAAATTAAAAGGTGTAAGAGTAGAAACTGATAAAAGAAATGAAAAAATTAGTTATAAAGTTAGAGAGCATAGTGCAGCAAAGGTTCCAGTTATTATGGTCATAGGAAAAAAAGAGGCTGAGGAAAGAAGTCTTTCAGTAAGACGTCTTGGAAGTGATAAAAATATCTCCTATGATCTTGATCATATAATTGATGAAATTTCTCATGAGTCAAAATCACCCCATAGTTCATAAAACTAATAGTGCTTAAAGCTTTTTTTATAAAGCTTGTTAAGAGCTATCAATACTTGATATCTCCATTAATGGGCCCTAGTTGCAGATTTACTCCTACATGTTCAGAGTATTCAATTCAGGCTATAGATAAATATGGACCCATAAAAGGTACTTGGTTAAGTATTAAAAGAGTTTCAAGGTGCCACCCTTGGAGCAAAAACGGATATGACCCATTAGTGTAGTTTTTAAACCTATCTTTTATACCTAAAATTTAAATCTATTTTATTATGACTAAGAGCTCTTTTTATGAGAATATAGCGATAATTTTCATATACACAAAGGGGAAACCAAGTATGAACATATCATTAAGATATCTAATGGGTGCTACTGCATCAATATTTTTATTAATACCAACAAATCTTTTTGCTCAAGAAGTTGAAGAGATTCTGACAACTGCGACAAGAAAATCTGAGTCTATTCAGGATGTTGCGCTTTCAGTTCAAGCTCTTTCAGCAGATGCTCTTGATAGTGCTGGAGTAACTGAAGTTCAGGATTTAGCTGAATTAGTTCCAGGATTCTCATACCAAAATGTTCTTGGTTCAGGTTCTTTATATACTATTAGAGGAGCTTCTAGTGCTGCGGTTGGAGCAGGTACTGCTTCTTCCGTGCAAACAGCTATTAATGGTCATACATTAGCAGGAAGTGCTTTTGGTGAAATTGGTTTTTTTGATGTCGAGCAAGTAAATATTCTTGCAGGTCCTCAAGGAACTCTTTATGGAAGAAACGTTGTTGGCGGACTCATTAACTTAGTAACTGCAAGACCTGAAGCTGAAGTTGGTGGATACATTAATGTTGAAATGGGTAACTATGGATCAGAAAGAATTACTACAGCGATCAACTTACCGCTTGGTGACAATGTAAGAACAAGACTAGCTTATGGTTCATTTGTTAAAGATGGATGGGTTAAAAATATTGGTACTGGTAATGATATTGATGGAAGAGATTCTTATGCAATCAGATTATCAGTTGATGTGGATTTAGATGATTCAAGCTCATTGCGTTTTAATACTGCTGAATATTCTTCAGATGACAACAGAATGAATATTGGTGGTCAATACTGTGAACAGGATATTTTTTATGGTTGTTCACCTTTTGAAAAGGGTCAATTAGGCCAAACAGCTCATGAAGCTGGAACTATTATTGGATTTATTGATTCTCTAACGTTTTTAAGACCATCATCTAGCTTTGATTCTTATGCAAATACTACAAAGTTCGCAACTCTTGATAGGGTTAATAAAAACCATGATCCGGATAGACAACAGGTTGTTCAAAACTCGCAGATTGAGTACATAAAAGAACTATCTGACATGACTTTTAAAGCTAAATATTCTTATTCAGTAAGAGACTATCAGCATACAGATGATCAAGATCATTCGTTTGCAAGTGAAACATTCTCTACTGCGGTTGGTCCTGTTCCTGCAATGGAACTTCAATTCCAGTGTTTTAATGCTGCAATGGTTGATCGTTCAGAATCTGTGGAGTGTTCTCAAGCTGTTGACATCAACAGACAATCAGAAATTAATTTAATCTCAGATTTCAATGGTCCACATAACTTTACTGCTGGTCTATACATGAGAGAAAATGATGGAGCTAATAACTACATCCTTCAAACTGCTGGTTATCAAATGCTAAGATCTTTTGATCTTCACCCTTACAGCGCTTCTCTATTTGGTGGAGCTTTGAATGGTAAAGGCGGAATAGCATTTTGGTCAGTATTCGGTGGAGTGTTTGGTGCTGTAGCTCCTGCAATTCCTACGATTGGAATTCCGGCTGCTTTAGGATTAATCACTCAAAATACTTTAGGCACATGTGCTGCTTATGGTGGATTATGTGATAGAACTCTTCCAAATGAATTAGGTGGATTAATCACCAGTCAAAATACAAAAGTTAAATCAAATGCTTTATTTGGTGAGTATTACTATGACATAGACGATGCTACTAAATTAACCTTAGGTATGAGATATAACGATGATACTTATGAAAGTACTATATTTAGTACTTTAGGTGATGTGACTAACCCTAACTACACATATAACCCTACATATAGTAGAAATAATTCTGGTCAAACTAGAGAGCAATCAGAGAATAGTGCTTTTACATACAAGATGGCAATTCAACGTTTTGTTAATGACAACACTATGGTTTACGCATCTTATACAACTGGTCTAAAAGCTGGTGGAACATCTCCTAATGAGCTAGGTATATCTTTACCTTATGGCGAAGAAGAATCTATTAATACTGAAATTGGAATCAGAAATATTCTAATGGATGGAAGATTGCTTTTAAATGCTACTTACTTTGAATTTGATGTTACTAATGGTCAATATGGTCAGCTAGAAAGAGCCGGTGTTGTTAATAGAACTTTTGATTACATGAACAAAGGTTTTGAAGGTCAAATGAAATTCTTCTTAACAGATAATACTGAAATTGATTTCAACTTCTTAGCATCTGACTCAGCAATGGGTAACGGTGTTGCAAGAGATCCAAATAATCCAAATAACGCTACCACTATGATCACTTCTGGTTTTGGAACTAGTGCTTTAGCAGGAATTCTTCAAGCAACTGGTATGGATGCAGCTACAGCAGCTGGAACAGCAGCAGCTGTTGGAAATGCTTTTGGTTCATACGCATCACTGGTGCAATGGGGCTTAACAGACGCTGGTATTATTTATAATCTTCAAGGAGATGTTCAAACATTAGCTGGCTTCTCAAGTGATGCTATGCAGCAACTTGAAGGCAATAAAGTTCCTTTGGTATCTGATCTTGATTATAACTTATCAATCTCACAAAGATTCCCTACATCAGGTGGTGTAACAGACGTTAAATTAACATATGTTCATAAAGGTGAAAGAGAAGGAGATCTCTTTAATTCTGCTAGATTTAAACTTCCTGAAGCACAATATATGGATATATTAGCTACATTCACACCTGCATCTGAAGAATGGTATGTTGGTGGTTTTATTAAAAATATAGCTGATAAAAGATTTCAACATGGCGTTACTGCAAACGGTAACTTAGCTGGTGGTGGTGTTCATATCACATTTGCTAATCCTAGAACTTATGGAATCAAGTTTGGATTGAATTTCTAAATTAAAATTAGATAAATTAAAAGCTCGGCTTATGTCGGGCTTTTTTATGCAAGATCTTTTATTTTAAGCCTAAGCTCCATATTAATTGGATGCTTGGTATTGTCTTTCATGATTAAAAGTAGGTTGTTTAGAAAATCATTTTGCATCTCTGAAGTTTTTCTAGACTTCATATCAATATGTCCAAGAACAGTTTCATACAATGCGCATACATCTCCACTTTCGTTAGTTAAAACTCCAGCTATATGAATAAGCTTTTTATTAACATTATGCAGCCTGTATCTGGGTAGTATTTTTTCTCCCAATAGACATTCTTTCATATATCTATAGTTATCTTCTAAGGTAAAGGATGAGAATCCTAAATCAAAATACTCATCAGAAAACCCCATATCAATTGAATAAAAATTTCCAAAAGCAAAACCCAATAACTGGTTGTAATAAAGAACATTCATATGACCATTCAGATCACACATCTCTTCAGTTATTTTTATAGATTCAGCATTGTATGGAAATGTTTTTTTTAAATTGTCTGACATAATTTTTTAATATTAAATTTTAAAAGTATTATAATTAATGAGTTGTTAATTGCCATAACTTTGTATTTTAAAAAGGAGTACTTTTGAATAAAGATAATAAAGATAATAAAGATATAGATTCCATCGAAACGCAGGAATGGACTGAAGCAATTGATTCTGTTATTAAAAATGCCGGCCCAGAAAGAGCTTCTTATCTTCTTACAGAGCTTGCGAAGAAACTTACTGCAGCAGGCGAAGTTCCTTCATATAACTTAACAACACCTTTTAGAAATACTATTCCCTCAAACGAAGAAGCTGCTATGCCTGGTGATCTTTTCATGGAAAGACGCATTAGGTCTTTAATTAGATGGAATGCATTAGCGTTAGTCTTAAGAGCAAATAAGGGTGATGAAGAGTTAGGTGGGCATATTGCGACCTTTTCATCTTCTGCCACTTTGTATGATGTCGGCTTTAATTATTTTTTTAGAGGCTCTGAAAATCAATTAGAGGACCTAATTTACTATCAAGGTCACTCTTCTCCAGGAATTTACGCAAGGAGCTTTCTCGAAGGCTACTTTAGTGAACGTGATTTAGATAATTTTAGAAGAGAAGCTGGTAGCCCAGGACTTTCTTCTTATCCACATCCTTGGCTAATGCCAGATTATTGGCAGTTTCCTGTAGTTTCAATGGGGCTAGGACCTATCATGGGCGTCTATCAAGCTCATATTATGAGATATTTATCGGCAAGAGGCCTTGTACCGAGAAATGATAGAAAGGTATGGGTTTTTTGTGGTGATGGTGAGATGGATGAGCCTGAATCAAAGGGTTCAATAGGTTTAGCTGGCAGAGAGAAGCTTGAAAATCTAATTTTTGTAATTAATTGTAATCTTCAAAGACTAGATGGGCCTGTTCGCGGAAATGGAAAAATCATTCAAGAATTAGAAACAGAATTTAGAGGCTCTGGTTGGAATGTTATCAAGGTTGTATGGGGTAGAAAATGGGATGCATTATTTGCGAAAGATAAAGAAGGGAAGCTCCAAGAAATAATGGACCATGTGGTTGATGGAGAATTACAAAACTACAAAGCTAAAGGCGGCGCCTATACAAGAGAAAATTTCTTTGGAAAAAATCCAGATGTTTTGGAAATGGTAGATGATCTTACCGACGAAGATATATATAAATTAAATAGAGGCGGGCACGATCCTTATAAAGTTTATGCTGCATATCATAAAGCTGTTAATTCCTCAGGAGCACCAACAGTTATTTTGGCTTTAACTACAAAAGGTTATGGCATAGGCTCAAGAGAGGCTGACAATACTACCCACCAAGTCAAAAAACTTTCTTTAGAAAATATAAAGGCATTTAGAGATAACTTTGATATTCCAGTTAATGATGATGAAATTGAATCATTGCCTTATGTTAGACCGCCAGAGAATTCACCTGAAATAGTTTATATGAAGAAAACTCGTGAAAAGCTGGGTGGCTTTATACCAAGACGAAGAAATAAAATAAAGAAACTTAAGATGCCCGATGAAAAGCATTTCGAACCCCTTATTAAAGGTATGGGTGACAGAAAAGTTTCCACGACCATGGCAACTGTAAGGCTTATGACAAGCTTATTAAAAGATTCAAATATAGGTGAAAGGATTGTTCCAATAGTGCCTGATGAGGCTCGAACGTTTGGAATGGAAGGTTTATTTAAACAAATAGGTATTTATTCCTCAGAAGGACAAAAATATGAGCCTGAAGATGTAGATAAGGTTATGTGGTACAAAGAATCAAAAGAAGGCGTAATGCTTGAAGAGGGAATTACAGAGGCGGGTTCATTTTCAGCCTGGCTCGCTTTAGCTACCGCTTATTCGAATTATGATCTGCCTATGATTCCAATTTATCTTTTTTATTCAATGTTTGGGTTTCAGAGGATTCATGATCTAGCTTGGGCAGCTGGTGATGCACAAGCTAAAGGTTTTCTTATTGGTGCCACATCAGGAAGAACTACTTTAAATGGAGAGGGCTTGCAGCATCAAGATGGCCACAGCCATGTCTTGTCATCTACTATTCCTAATTGTTTATCTTATGATCCAGCTTATGCATATGAGCTAGCCATCATCTTTAAAGATGGTATTGAGAAGATGTTTGTCCAGCAAAAAAATTATTACTACTACATTACTGTTACCAATGAGAATTATGAACAACCTGAGCAACCTAAAGGCATAGAAGAAGATGTTATAAAAGGTTTATACAAAGTAAGTTCATGTAGCAACCCACAAATTCGCTTACTTGGATCAGGGGCCATTCTTAAAGAATCTATAGCAGCTCAAGAGGCGCTAAAAAAATATTCAATCAATGCTGAGGTATGGAGTGCAACTAGTTTTAATTTATTACGAAAAGATGGAATGGAGGCAGAAAGATATAATCAATTAAACCCCCATAAAGAAAAGCAAAAAACTCATATAGATAAGTGTTTTGGTGATCATGATATCCCTGTAATCGCCACTACTGATTACATGAGAGTTTATGCTGATCAGATTAGACCATATATATATTCATCATATGCAGTTCTTGGAACTGATGGTTTTGGTAGAAGCGATACAAGAGAAGAGCTTAGAGAATTTTTTGAAATCAATACGAATCATATCGTCAGGTTAACAGCATTTACTTTGTTTAAAGAATCCAAGATTTCTAAAGAACTACTTGATGATATTTATAAAGATATAAAAGTTGATCCAGCTAAACCAAATCCATGGGAAGTTTAGATGACTATTGAGAAGATAAAAATTCCAGATCTTGGAGATGCATTAGATGTAGAGGTTATAGAGATATGTGTAAAGCCAGGAGATATGGTAACTAAAGATGACTCTATTATTGTCTTAGAGTCTGAAAAAGCAGCCATGGAAATTCCTGCTTCAGTTGCTGGAAAAGTTATCGATATAAAAGTTAGCAATGGCGATACAGTAAATGAAGGAGTAATATTTCTTGAGATTGAAGCTGCAGAAGTTGTTGTTGAGGAAGTTGCTGAAAAAGAAACCCTAATTGAAAAAGAAGCCAAAAAGGCAACACCTACGATTGAAGAGCAAACTGTTGCAAGTAAGCCTAATGAGACCAATGCTAGTATTAATTATACCGGCAGTATCTACGCTGGTCCTGCAGTAAGAAAATTAGCCAGAGAATTTGGAATCAATCTAAATGAAGTATTACCTTCAGGCCCTAGAGGAAGGATTTTAAAAGAGGACCTTCACCATTTCGTAAAACAACGATTAGATCCTAAGGCTCAAACTTTTTCTAAGAATCCAAGTGTTGATTTTTCAAAATGGGGTGATATCAAGACGGAGCCCCTTACTAAGTTTCAGAAAACTTCAGCTGAAAACCTTCAACAGTCCTGGCGCAATATCCCTCATGTAACTCAGCATGATGAAGCTAATATTGATGAATTGATGTCACTTAGAACAGATTTAAATAAAGCATCTGGTCTTAAAATATCACCCCTAGCTTTTTTTGTTAAAGCTGCGGCAAGTCTTTTAGAAGAATTCCCTCTAATGAACTCCTCTTTGGATGAAAATACTGAAAATATTGTTTTTAAGGACTATATCAATGTAGGTATAGCAATTGATACACCCAAAGGACTCATTGTTCCTAATATAAAAGGAGCTAATAAGCTTTCTATAATAGAAATTTCAGAAGAAATTGGTCGTATGGCTAATGCTGCAAAGGATCGGAAGCTCAAAGTTGATGAATTAAAGGGTTCAACTTTTTCAATATCATCCTTGGGAGCTATTGGTGGAAAATTCTTCACTCCCATTATCAATCCTCCTGAAGTTGGAATACTGGGTATTTCAAAAACATTTAAAGCTCTAGAAATAATTAATGGTGACGTGAAGGAAATTAGCATACTTCCTATTTCCCTTTCATATGATCATAGAGTTATTAATGGTGTGGAGGCAGTAAAATTTACTACAAGATTTTGTGAAATGATGACCGATCTAGAATTTTATAAACTAAACTATTAAATACAGCATGCATAAATATATATACTTAACTCTTCTTATTTTTTCAATTGTAAATCTTCAGGCTGATTCTTTTAGCGTCATGTCTTTTAATGTTGAGAATCTTTTTGATACCCAGGATGACTTTAAAAAAGATGATAAAGCTTTTTTGCCGCTATCAAAAAAACAGTTAAACAAGCACAAACAATCTTGTAAAAGAATTAGAGTGCAAGTATGGAAGAATGAGTGCTTATATTTAGACTGGAATGAGACAGTTAAAGATGCCAAATTAATTAATATATTAAACTTAATAATTGCATATGAAGACTCTGGTCCGGATGTAATAGTGTTCCAGGAAATAGAGAATAATAATGTTCTCCAGCAGTTGTTTAATCTATTAGAACCTTACGGTTATTCTGACTATAAATTATTAGAAGGTAATGATTACAGGGGTATTGATAACGCTGTTATATCTAAATATCCAATTAAAGATTCTAGGCTTCATTACATTAAGTTTAGCGGCGAATTTAGCAATAAAGATTCAAGACCTATTCTAGATGTATTGATAGACATAAATGGTACAAATGTAAGATTTTACGGAGTTCATTTCCCCGCTCCATATCTTAATTTTCAAATGCGCGAATCAGCATTTATTGCTTTAAATCAATTACTTATAGATAATAAAGAGCCCTCAGTTGCTCTTGGAGATTTCAACGTCATAAGAACAGAGGCAAAAAGCAGAAACACTTTTTATAATCAAGAAATATTTTGGGAAATCTCGCATCATGTTGGATGTAATAGCTGTAAAGGTACTTACTATTATGCTCCTAATAATGACTGGTCATTTCTAGACGCAATCCTTGTTTCTAAGGGAAGAAATATTTCATTTATGCCTGAAAGTATTAAGCTTCATACGACATCTATTAACATGGATAAAGACAATATTAAGCCAGTAGGTTTTGATGTAGATACGTTAGAGGGAGTCTCTGATCACATTCCGCTAGTTGCCAAGATTAATTTTTAAGGCAACTAAATTTTAGTGAGATAATTTGTAGTTCCAGAGGTGAGCATTTATCAAAGCTACACCACCTATAATTGTGAAAAGTGTTTCAAAAATATCTGGAGAAAATAAAGCTATAAATAAAATAAAGGATCCACATACTCCAAGAATAATAGGATATTTATTTTCATGATTTTTATAAGCGCTAGGAAAACTAATCATCCCAATTAGAACTACGATAATTAGAAGAAGAGGGTGAATTAGATAATCAGTAGAAACTAAAAAATTAAAGTAATCTGCTCCTCCAAGTATAAGTATTAACGTCACAGCAATACAATGAACTACACAAAGTCCTGAAAAGAATATCCCTAGTTTATCTTTCACTGTATTAAGTTATATTTAGAAATTTAAGACTCGTCTTGTCTCCAACCTTCTCTATCAAATATTCTTATATAAGTTAATTGATCATGTTCAGAATCGTTAATGATTCTGCAATAGTCTCCAGACTCAACCAGAATGACATCTCCATTGGATAAAGCATATGAATCTTTGTGCTGTACGCCAAAAGATGGATTTGATCCGTGACCATCTTCATCATTCATATATTCAACTATTTCCATTGTTCCTCTGCCATTTGTTATGACATAAGCAACATCAGAGTTTATTAATTTATGCCCAGTGGTAGATTTTGCAGGCTGAATAACTGTCTTACTTGCAATAATTCTTTTTAAAAGATCATTAGTCCATACAGTATAGTCTTCTGTCTCTTTTTGGGGTGTTCCGCCAACACGGAAATTTACATATTTTTTAGCCATTTTTATTTTTAAATATTAATTAACTTTATCATTATAAAGATTTGAAATTAAGTTGCTATTGTTAGTTCTAATAATAATTTTTTTAATGTTTTAAAATTGTATATACTTGGTCATCACAAATTTTAGCGTGCAGATTATTAAATCTTGCTAATTAATGTTTTAGCAAGCTGCATCTTTAATAAATTTATTATTTAGGAGATAAGCAATGAGTAAAACATATATACACCCAGAGACGATCGGACTTCATGCAGGTTGGAGAAAGGATGAAAATACTAATTCAGTAGCAGTCCCAATTCATCAAACCAGTAGTTTTCAATTTGATGATTGCGATCACGCAGCAAATCTTTTCTCTTTATCAGAGTTAGGTAATATTTATTCAAGAATCATGAATCCTACATGCGCAGTTCTAGAAGATAGAATTGCTGCTCTTGAAGGTGGAGTTGGCGCTCTAGCTGTTGCTTCTGGTCAAGCAGCATCAGCATATGCAATTCAGAATCTTGCAAAAAATGGCGATAATATCGTCGCATCATCACATTTATATGGAGGAACTTATAATCAATTTAAAAATGTAATGTCTGATATGGGTATTGATGTGCGTTTTGTAGATCCTGCCGATCCTCAAAATTTTGCTAATGCTACTGATGATAAAACTAGAGCATATTATGGTGAAGTTTTACCTAATCCAAGTTTTGAGGTATTTCCAATATCCGAAGTTGCTGAAATAGGAAGACCGCTAGGAATTCCATTAATTGTTGATAATACAGCTGCACCAGTTATCTGTAAGCCCTTTGAGCATGGTGCTGCTATTTTAATTCATTCAACTACTAAATTTATTGGAGGTCATGGAACTTCCATCGGTGGAATTATTGTAGATAGTGGTAATTTTGACTGGGAAGCTTTTCCTGAAAGACAGCCTGCTATGAATACACCTGATCCTTCTTATGGAGGAGCTATATGGTCAGAAGCTGTAAAGCCTTTAGGCCCTATTGCATATATTCTTAAAGCAAGAACAACTATTTTAAGAGATATGGGTGCAGCAATGAGTCCATTTAATGCTTTTATGTTTATTCAGGGTTTAGAAACTCTAGCCTTAAGAATGCGCGAGCATTCAAGTAATGCAGAGAAAGTAGCTCAATACTTATCTAATCATGAGTCTGTTGAAAGAGTTATCTATCCTTCTGTAATGAGTGGTTATTCAAAAGAAAGAGCAGAAAAATATTTAACCCGTGGCAATGGCGGCTTGATGGGCTTTGAGATAAAAGGTGGAATTGAAGCTGGTAAGAAATTTATTAATGCATTAGAGATGGTTTACCACGTTGCAAATATTGGAGATGCAAGAAGTCTAGCAATCCATCCTGGAAGTACTACGCACAGTCAGCTCAATGAAGAAGAGCTATTATCAGCAGGTATCACACCTGGCTTTGTCAGGTTATCCATTGGTCTAGAACACATTGATGACATTATTGCTGACTACGAGCAAGCTTTAGCTAAGATCTAAAATCTTGAGCCAAGAATTAGTAACCTATATAGTTCTTGGCTCTCATTCGAGGCTTGCCAAGCTCAAAAAGTTTAAGGTCGACAAAGATGAGGAATGCATCTTTTTAAGCTTTAAGGAATACGCATCATTTGTAGAAACACTAGATAACGTTGTTGCTGATAGCCTTGGCTCGATAATTGTATTGTTACCACCAAGCTCCTCACCAAAGAAAAATAACAGAATGTCATTAAAAAAAATGGCTATGATTAACTATCCTGTTTGGGGTTGGTTTAACTTAACCCTTACAGAAGATAAAGTGTCATCCAATCTTAAAAAATTAAATACATTTATAAGAACAACCCCATCAATTGAGCAGGGAATTTATTTTACCAAGGACCTATATTTCTCAATAGGTGGAATGGGTAAATTTAAACCAGACTACTTTACAGAAATATCCAAGAGACTCTATTCAAGACTTGATCCGCAAAAGCCTCTTGCTTCATTAACATCTAGAAGTTCATCTAAGGTATCATTGCTCTAATGTCAGGTAGCGCTATGTTAGAAGTAAAAAATATCTCTTTTTCTATTAATCAAAATAGGTTGTTTCAGAATCTTTCTTTCAATTTATCGAAAGGGCAAGCTATTCACGTAAAGGGCAGCAACGGTTCTGGAAAATCTTCATTATTAAGAATTTTACTTGGAATATCCTCTGCCTCAAAAGGAGAAGTTATCTGGGATGAAGAGATTGGTAAAGTATTTTTAGGTCATAAAAATGTTCTTAAAAACCATCTATCAGTAGCAGATAATTTACATCTTCATGGATTAGACGTAGCACATCCTGAAGTCAGATCAATACTAAAAGACCTTAATCTTGACCAGAAGGCTGAACTTCTAGTGGGTAATTTATCTTATGGCCAGCAAAAAAAATTAGCGCTTGTAAGAATATTCCTTAATCAATCTAGTGTAATTATTCTAGATGAGCCTTGTGTAGGTCTAGATGATCAAACAAGGCGCCTGATTACTACTTTTTTAACAACAGAACTAGGTAAAAATAAATCAATTATTTACACATCCCATATACCACTAGAACTCCCAAGCAGTGAAGTGATAATAGGAATCCTGTAATGTTTGATTTATTTAAATTAGAACTATTTAAGTTACGTAAAAAATTAAGAGCATGGCTTGGTCCTATTTTAGTTTTTCTTCTAATTACAATCTCATTTCCATTAACCGTTGAGCTAGCAAGTGATGATTTAAAAAATGTTTTTTATTCTATTTTGTGGATTGCAAGTCTTTTGACCGTAATGGTTTCAGTTGAAGGTATCTTTTTAGAGGATTATGAAGATGGCACTTTAGAAAACTTCAGCGTTGCAAATGATTCGCTATTTTCAATGGTACTAATCAAGATATTTATCTACTGGCTATTAATTGGTATCCCAATATCATTGTTAGGAACATTTTTTTCTGTAAGTATGACAGGGGAGATGTCATCTTTTTATATAGCTCTTCCATCTATGCTCATTTCCACATATATTTTTATTAACCTTTTTGCATTAGGTAATTCTCTAAGTCTTAACAAGGGCTCTGTATTGGGCGCACTAATAACAATGCCGCTTTTATTTCCAATTTTAATTTTATTAGGCAAGATTGTTTTAAATGCAAACTTTGGTTTTGAAATTTCTAACCTTTTATTGTTAATGCTTGGAGTTTTATTGCTTATAATTGTATTTATTCCATTTATAATCTCATTCATTATTCGGACTCACTTGGAATAAGATAAAAATTTAAAAAAATTGTGTTAAAGAAACTCTATCATCAATTTGCATCTCCAAAAACTTACGTTGTTTTAGTTAACAAGATGTATCCCTATATTTTTTATTTCTCTCTTTGTATTTATACGATCGCTTTGGTGTGGGGCTTGGCATATGCACCAGCTGACTATATGCAGGGTAATTCTTTTAGGATTATGTACTTACATGTTCCCGCATCCTTTTTATCTCAGAGTCTATATCTTGTAATGGCTATAGCCGCAGCAGTCTTTTTGGTCTGGAAGGTCAAATTAGCAGCCTATATGATTAAATCAATTGCTCCAATTGGAGCTCTTGTAACCTTTATTGCACTTGTTTCTGGATCTATATGGGGGATTCCAACTTGGGGAACTTGGTGGCAATGGGATGCAAGAATTACCTCAACTTTAATTCTATTTATTATGTATTTAGGCTTAATTTCTCTACATGGGTCTTTTACTAACTTTGAAAAAGCAGATAAATTTATATCTGTACTAGTATTAGTTGGCTTTGTTAATATCCCAATTATAAAAAAATCTGTTGATTGGTGGAGTACGCTTCATCAGCCAGCTTCTATAACTCTTACCAATAAACCATCAATTGATCCCTCTATGCTATATCCATTATTTTTTTCGATGATAGGTTTTAGCGGTTTAATAATCTGCTTAGTAATCTTATCTTCAAAAGTCCAGATTTTTAATCGTGAAGGAAATAAGTCCTGGGTCAAAGATCATGTTTAATTTTGCTTTTGATAGTTTTGATACTTTTATTTACATGGATGGTCATGGGATATATGTTTGGTCAGTTTTTTGTATTGTGATTATTTCGCTCTTATCTATGTTCATGTTTTATAAAAACCAACTGAAAAAATTGAAAAAAAAGCATATTAATGAATAAGATAAGAAAAAAAAGATTAGTCTCTGTGATGACCTTGATTGCAACTTCCTTTTTAGGAGTTTACTTAATACTTTCAGCACTTAATTCGAACTTGGATTATTTTTATACACCTTCAGAAATTATCAATGCTGAAATACCTAATAATAAAAGAGTAAAGCTTGGTGGAATGGTTCAAATGCAGTCCGTAATTAGGGATGGTACAAATATATCTTTTAATATCACTGATTTTAGTAATTCAATTAATGTCTCCTATAATGGGGTTGTGCCTGATTTATTTAAAGAGGGTAGTGGCATAGTTGCCTATGGAATGATTGTTGATAATAGGCTTATTGCAGAAAATATCTTTGCCAAGCATGACGAGAACTATATGCCACCTAATATAAAGATACCTAGCGAATGATAGTCGAAATATCGCATTTTTTTTCAATTCTGAGCGCAGGATTATTCTTTCTCGCATTCATTTTTTCTACTCGAACCTATCAAGGGAATCACAATCTAGAATTGCTTGTAAACAGAATCTTTAGTTATGGATTTTATTTTATTTTTATCTCATTTCTTCTTTATGTCTGGTTAGCAATTCAAAGCGATTTCTCCATAAGATACATAGCCGAACATTCCAATAAAGACTTACCAACTTTTTATAAAATTTCTTCTATCTGGTCTGCTCATGAGGGTTCAATGTTTTTATGGATACTATTCTTAGCTGGGTGGAGTCAATTATTTAATTATTTATTATCTAAAAATGATTTATTAAAAGCACCAGCTATAGGTGTTTTAGCTTTTATTATTTTTGGTTTTTTAATCTTCTTATTATTTACCTCAAATCCATTTGAAACAATTCTTCCAATAGCACCTATAAATGGAGCAGATATCAATCCAGTTCTTCAAGATCCAGCTCTTGTAATACATCCACCATTTTTGTATCTAGGCTATGTTGGTTTTGTTATAGCATTTGCCTACAACACAGCATTTCTTATTAAAGGAGATATGCAGATCAATTGGGAGGATGTTATTCGACCATGGAGTTTAGCTGCTTGGATTCTTCTAACTATAGGAATTTCTCTTGGAAGCTGGTGGGCATATTATGAGCTTGGTTGGGGTGGTTACTGGTTTTGGGATCCTGTTGAAAATGTTGCACTCATGCCCTGGCTTGCTGGAACTGCATTAATCCATTCACTTTATGTATCTTCTAAATCCAAGGTTTTAAGAGGCTGGACTATCTTATTATCTATCTCAGTATTTTCTTTAAGTTTATTTGGAGCATTTATTGTACGTTCAGGAATAATAGATAGTGTTCATGCCTTTGCTAATGATCCGCAAAGAGGTTTATACCTACTAGCCTTCTCTGCAGTATTAATAACAACTTCTTTGATATTTTATGTATATAGATTGCCTCAACTAATCTCTAAAAACCTTGTTGTAGCTAAATCAAAAGAATCATTCCTTTCTATTAATAACATTCTCTTTGCTGCCGCAATTTTTGCAGTAATGCTTGGAGTTATGTACCCATTGATATTTGATTATCTATACGATAAACGAATAAGCGTGGGACCGCCTTACTACAACACTATTTTCGCACCATTAACATTTTTAGCAGCAATTTTTTTAGTCTTCTCAGTAGGTAGCTTATGGCAGAGAACCTCAAAACTATTAAATTTTAAAAGCTTTTTATCAATGTCTATTTTATTTGCAGCAGCTGCATCGATTTGCATCTCATATATATATCAAGATTTCCAATGGTGGTTTGTAGGTGCTTTATTCTCTGGCCTATTAATTTTAATAAGATATTTCCTTCTTATAGTTGATAGCATGATCAAAAAATCATATTTCAATAAACCAAGCGCAATAGCTCATATCGGATTCGGAGTTCTTATACTTGCAACTGCTCTAAATGCTTCTTTGAGTTATGAAAAAATTATAAATATAAAGCCTGGAGAAATCTATAAAGACAGCGATTATGAATTTTATTTAATAGATTTTGATTTAATAAATGAGCCCAACTACGACTCAGTAAGAGCAAAGTTTTCTGTAAAAAATATTTACACTCCAAATAAAACTTTCTTCATGTTCCCTGAAAAAAGAAAATATTTTATAAGAGGACAGATTACATCCGAATCAGCTATCAAAATAACACCTTATAAAGATATCTATATGACGCTTGGAGATCAGCTTGATAATGGTTATTGGGTAGTAAATATACAATACAATTATCTAATTAGATGGATATGGATAGCAGCTGCAATCATGGGTATTGGTGGTTTTGCAGCCCTCATGGAGAGACTTAAAAGAAAATGAATACCTTGTTAAGATTTTCTATTTTGATTATTCCAATTGTGGGTATTTTATTTTTTTATAATTTATTGACAGAAGATAAATTTTATCCAGGGGCTAATTTTAAAAATTTCAATGTTCCCAATTTCAAATTACAAAGTCTTGATTCGGCCTCATCTTTCAAAAAAGAAGACTTACAAAATGAGCTATTACTTAATGTTTGGGCTAGTTGGTGTATAACTTGCAGAATTGAACATGACTTTTTAATGAAATTAAATTCTGAAGGCGTCAGGGTAACAGGACTAAATTACAAAGATGAATCAATTGATGCAATCAATTGGCTGAACTCCTATGGTAATCCTTATAATTTTAATCTCCATGATTTAAAAGGCTCATTGGCCTTAGACATGGGTGTAACAGGCGCTCCTGAAACCTTTTTAATTAAAGATGGAGTGGTGTTAGTTCACTATAGCGGTGAAGTAAACCAGGCTATCTGGGATAGCGTTTTTATTCCAATTATTCAAGAAAATAAGATGTTTAAATGAAAAAAATAATTCTATTAAGCTTTATATTTTTATCATTTATTGGTTTCACATCTGAAGTTTATACATTTAATTCAGAAGTTGATGAGCAAAGATTTTATAAGTTAATTCATGAGGTTAGATGTCCTAAATGCACTAGTGGATCTATAGCAAGCTCAAATGCTCCTGTATCAGAAGATCTAAAAAATAAGATTGCAGAACTTATTAATAATGGCTATTCAGATAAAGATATTAAGCAGTATGCAAAAGATAGATTTGGAAGTGGGGTTTTATATGACCCTGAAGTAAATACCTCAACTTATATATTATGGTTTGGACCCTTCATCTTTCTTGCAATTATTTTTATAGGTTTTGTTTTTAGAAGAAGGCTAGGATGATAATTTTTTATCTAATAATGCTTTTAGCATTTTTTCCAGTAGCTGGCTTTTTGCTTGCAAGAGAATCCTCCAATAAAGCCTTTGTTTTTAGTTGTTCTTTCATGGTATTAGGCTTAGCTCTTTTTGGTTTTATCAGTAAGTTTTCCATCCTTGGGTCTGTTCATGAGCAAATGCTGTCAGATAAGTTAAAGGACGCTGTGTATGAAAATACCAAGCTTCAAGATAAATATTTTGATGATTTTAGTCTATCTATTGAGGATGATAAAAAGATTCTTTGGTTAGAAGAGATTATTTTATTTGCTATCAACAACAATAGCTTAATTACAGCTGAGCAGCTTGTAGAATTTGCAGAGCCAATTTTTAAAGATGCAGACCTACAAATTCGTTTTTATGCTTTATACAGTATTCTTAGAGATAAAAAATTTCCAGACTTTGCCTTCTCATCAATAAATACTAGTTTCACCATTCCAAAGACATGCAATTTCGTATCCATAAGATTTACCGCTTTTATTAAAAATGGCCCTGCTGTTCCAATTGCTCAACAATTATATAAAGATTCTAGTACATTGAATATTTTACTTACAAATGCAGATGCTCTTATACCTGGTTTTGATTTAGCTTCAGCTTTAATTAATGATGAAGATATCCTTCTAAATGGCCTAGTAAATTGTCAAAATAGTATGAGTTTTTCTTCATCTATATTCCCTAAAAAAATCTCTACGAATAAAGCGTTATTTAGTGCAAAAATTAGTGAAAAAGATTGGTTTGTAAACTCACAATAGTTTAATATAAAGCTTAATAAATCTTTCATATCAATGCAGCTTAAACATATTAAACTGGCTGGTTTCAAAAGTTTCGTGGACCCCACGAGAATATCTTTTCCTACAAATTTAGTGGCAGTTGTTGGTCCAAATGGTTGTGGCAAATCTAATGTAATTGATGCTGTCAAATGGGTTCTAGGAGAGCTATCAGCTAAGAACCTTAGGGGCGACTCAATGTCTGATGTTATTTTTAATGGTTCAGACTTAAGAAAACCATCTGGTCAATGTAGTATTGAGCTTCTATTTGATAACTCAAGTGGTAAATTAGGCGGTGAGTATGCTGCTTATAATGAGATATCCATTAAGCGATTAATGACAAGAGATAGCCAGTCTACCTATTTTATTAATAGCACAAAATGTCGACGTAAAGATGTTCAAGATCTATTTCTAGGAACAGGGCTTGGTCCTAATAGCTATGCAATTATTGAACAAGGTATGGTTTCAAATTTAGTAAGCGCAAAGCCTGAAGAATTAAGAGTACATATTGAAGAGGCAGCAGGGGTATCTAAATATAGAGAAAGACGAAAAGAAACAGAGCAAAGAATCAAGAAGACAAAAGAAAACCTATCAAGAGTTAAGGATATTAAGGACGAAATCTCAAGACTAATTAGACGCCTTGAGGGCCAGGCTAATGCTGCAGAAAAATATAATCAACTTAAAGCTGAAGAAAAAGAAAATGAATTAAAAGTAGCTATATTATTTTCCCTTGAAGCTAAAAACAATAGAGATGCATTGCAGAAAAAATTAGATGTAACTCTTAGAGATCAAACTATTAAGGATGCAGAAGCTAATACCAAGCAATCACAGATAGATAAATATAGAACTGAACATGAGTCTGTAAGGGCATCTTATGACGAAGCTCAAAAGAACTTTTATGCAGTAGGAGCAGATATAGCTAGGCAAGAAGCCGACCTTCAAAATGAAACTAAGACACTTATTCAAAGCAAATCAGATATAGAAAGAGCTAAAGAGAGTTATGCAAAAGCTATAGAAAAAGAATCAACTTTTGAAAATTTAACGCCTAAAGAAAAAGAATTAAAGTTAAATATATCTATTTTAAAAGCATTAGAAGCTTTAGATAAAAAAGCAGAACTTAATTTAAAAATATCACCACTAGAGTTAGGTATTGCAGAAAAAACCGCTGAGCTTGATTTGCAGCAATCAAGATTAACAGAAGTAAAAGAAAGCTATGCTTCAGTTGCATCCGGATTTGAGGCAGCCAGATCTTCCGCATCTTCAATTAGTTCAAATATAGCCATGCATGAAGCTGATCTTAGAAATATAAATAAGATTGAGGTTCAAAGCAAAATAGATCTTGAGAAGGCTAAAAAGAGTTATGCAAACGCACTAGAAGAAGAAGCTAATATTGATAATTTAAGTCCTAAAGAAAAAGCTATTAATTTATTAGATATGATTATTGATACGCTCAAAGCTATGGGTTCTGGAAGTGATGGAGTCTATCAAAAAGCTATTGAGTTAAAAGATCAATTAACTCAAATATTAAATATTGCTTCAGCTCAATCTAAATCTCTAACTGATGAGTACCTTAATAGACAAAATAGCTTATCTGAACTTCTTAAAGATAATGCTGAGAAAAAGTCTATAACCGAAAGAGAGTTAGGTGAATTAGTTCAAAGCAAATCAACTATTGAGATTGAGTTAGAGGAATTTAGAGGCAAGCGAACACAAGCAGATGATCTTATAAGAGAAATGGAAAATAAGCGCTCTGTTGCAGCAGCTGACTTAAGGACTCTTGAAGCACAAATAAATGCATTAAAGCTAGAATTAAGGACTTTTGAAGTAAATCTAGAGAATGCCTCTCACGCCTTAACTAAAGAAGGAATTAATCCAGCTGAGCTTAACTCCTCTGAGTTTAAAGATATGAATTTATTAGAGCTAGAAGGTTCGTTAGAAAAAATTCAGGAAAGTATTTCAGCTCTAGGCTCTATTAACCTTGCTTCACCTGATGAATATTTAACAAGACAAAATGATCTATCTAAAATAATTACTGAAACTGAAAGTAAAAAACAAAAATTAGAGCAAAGTATTGCTGAGCTTGTGCAAAAAAGCTCTTCTGCCGAAGGAGTGCTTGTAAATATTAGACAAGAGCAATCTAAAGTTGATCAAGAGCTTCGAGATCTTGAAAATAAAAGATCCATTGCTGAATTAGACCTAAGAGCTATTTCTGAAAAAGTTACCAATATAAAACTAGAACTTAAGACCTATGAGATTAATTTAGAAAATGCTAATGCAAGAATAAAGAAATCTGGAATCAATATAGAAGATATAAATTATGAAGATTATGAAGATTTTGTTATTAAAGATATCGAAGATCAACTTACAGATATTCAGGCTAAAATTATTAGACTTGGCGCAATTAATCTTGCTGCTCCTGACGAGATTGCAGAAGAATCTATAAGAGGTAAGAAATTAGAAGAGCAATACAATGAACTTACCGAAGCATTGGATAAGCTAACTGGAGCTATTAAGAAAATTGATGTTGAAACAAAATCAAGATTTAAAGATAGCTTTGATGCAGTCAATAACAGATTAAAAGAAGTTTTTCCCATCCTCTTTGGAGGAGGATTTGCAGAGCTAACTTTACAGGATGATGATGCTTTAAATGGTGGCGTAGTATTAATGGCAAGACCTCCAGGTAAAAAGAATGCATCTATATCACAACTATCTGGAGGTGAGAAAGCTCTTACAGCATTATCCTTAGTATTTTCTATCTTTGAACTAAATCCAGCACCATTTTGTATGCTTGACGAGGTTGATGCTCCGCTAGATGATTTAAATACACAAAGATTAATCAACATGGTTGAAGAGATGTCAAAAACTATCCAATTTATTTTTATTACCCATAATAAAGTTTCCATGGAGCGAAGTGATCATCTGATGGGTATTACTATGCAAGAAGCCGGGGTATCTAGATTAGTAACGGTAGATGTTAATCAAGCATTAGAGCTTGCTAACACTGATTAAATGCAGGCGAATTCAGATATATACTTAATTGGTCTTTCGATCATACTATTTTTAGTTATTACTTTCTTTTTTCTTAAAAAAATTGCTAGCTCCAATGATTTAAAAGTTAAAATTGAAGAAATTCCTGATATCTATGAAGGTGTTGAAGATGACATTGATCGTATCGCTCAGTCATCTTTTAATTTCTCAGAACAATCTAAAGCGTCTAAAGAGTATGAGCAAGAGCTCATCATATTTAATCTAATCTCAATGGATGCTTCTCTTTATGATATTGATCAACTATTTGGCTTTCTTTCAAATTACAATGCAAAACTTCGTAATGGGTATTTTTCCTATAAAAATAATAATAAAGAAATATTTAGAGTAGCTAACGCTCTTAAACCAGGAACTTTTGATATAGAAACTAAATCTCATGCAATTTTACTTGCTGCAGATCTTAATGATGTTGATGATGCCATTCTTACAGTTAATTTAATGTTAGATTTTGCAACACAGTTTAGTGAAAACTTCCATGCGAGCATTTGTGACGGAAACAGACTCCCTTTAACTAAACAAATGATCTCCCATATCAAATCAACTGCTCAAGAAGCTTCTAGATTAAAGCAAGTGAGTGACTTCGCGTAAGCTCATGCAAGATAAGAATTCAAAGTATGAAACTTTAAAAGAGTCAATTAGAAAGCATGACTATAACTATTATGTTTTAGATGATCCTGAGATAAGTGACAGTGAGTATGACCTGCTTTTTAGTGAGCTAATTGAGTTAGAATCTCTTAACCCAGATTTTATTACTCCCGAATCTCCAAGCCAGAGAGTTGGATCAACTCCCTTAGATAGCTTTAATAGCTATAACCATAAAAAACAAATGCTCTCCCTTGCTAATGTCTTTAGTGAAGATGAGTTGATTGATTTCTTTACCAGAGTAAATAAACGCCTTATTGATATTAAAAGCTATAAGGTGTTTTGCGAGCCTAAAATGGATGGGGCGGCAATTTCATTAATATATATAAATGGAATTTTAACTACTGGGGCTACAAGAGGAGATGGAATTAAAGGTGAGGATGTAACATCCAACATTAAGACTATAAAATCTATCCCTCAAAAACTGCTATTAACTAATAAGTATTTAATGCCTAGCTATCTTGAGGTTAGAGGTGAAGTTTATATATCCAAAGAAGATTTTATTAAGCTTAATAAGAATGCATTTTTGAATGATCAAAAAATATTTGCTAATCCAAGAAATGCAGCTGCTGGAAGTCTAAGGCAGCTTGATTCAAAGATTACCAGCCAAAGACCCTTGTCTTTTATTGCACACGGCATTGGCGAGATTAAAGATATTGATATTAGTAGCTTGGATGAGTTTTTTACAATGTTAAAAGAGTTTGGTTTACCTATTAATCCTTTAAATAAAAAAGTTTCAGATATTAATGGATGTCTTAAATACTATGAGGAGATACTCAAAAATAGAGAGGGCATACCTTTTGATATTGATGGCGTTGTTTATAAAGTTAATAACCTTAGTTATCAATCCAAGCTTGGAGAAGTATCAAGATCTCCTAGATGGGCCATAGCTCACAAATTTCCTGCTGAGGAAGCCACAACTTCAATTGAGTCAATTGATTTTCAAGTTGGGAGAACTGGAATACTAACTCCAGTTGCTCGATTAAAACCAGTTAAGGTTGGAGGTGTTATTGTAAGTAATTGCACTTTACACAATATAGATGAAGTGAAGAGGCTGGATCCAAGAGTGGGGGATACAGTTATCATAAGAAGAGCTGGAGATGTCATACCGCAAATTATTAAAGTTGTACTATCTAAAAGGCCTTCTAATTCCTCTAGAGTAGATATTCCAAATAAATGCCCAGCATGTGGCTCGAGCACTTTAAATGAAAATGCTTCGGATTGGGTGGTGGTTAAAGGTAATAATAATCAGCAGATTAAGAAGTTTGGTTCAGAGATTGAAGCTAATTACTTTATTTCTAAAGAAGCTAATGATTATTCAGTTAAAGAGATAAAAAATAAGGCAGCATTTGTTAAGTGCTCTGCAGAGTTTACCTGCCCTGAAATTGTTAAAGGAAATATTGTGCACTTTGTCTCCAGAAAAGCTTTTGATATAGAAGGCTTAGGTCAAGAAATTATTAATACTTTTAATAAAAAAGGTTTTTTAAAAGATGTAGCAGATATATATAACCTAAAAGTTTTTAAAAATGAACTTATGGAAATGGATGGGTTTGGTCAAAAATCCATTACAAAACTTCTTAATTCAATTGAGAGCTCAAGAAGAGTTAATCTTCACAAACTCATATATTCTTTAGGTATTTCAGAGGTTGGTGAAGCGACTTCTAGAAACCTAGCTCAGGAATATACAAGTATTGATTTGTTTCTCAATGCAGATTTTGATCATTTATTGGGTATTGATGATATAGGGCCTAAAGTCGCAAGTAATATTATTAATTACATCAAAACTGACTTTGCTAAATCTTTATTACCAAGATTAATCCTGGAGCTAGATATAATAAAAACAGCTGAAGTTGATATAGCAAATATGCCTTTAAATGGAGTTCAAGTTGTACTAACAGGCAAACTAAATAATTATTCAAGAGATGAAATTAAAGAAAACCTTATATTAAAAGGAGCTAAAGTTTCCTCTAGCGTCTCATCTAAAACTAATTTTGTTATAGCGGGAGAGAATGCTGGATCAAAATTAAAAAAAGCAATTGAACTTAATGTTAGAATCTATGATGAAAATGAGTATGAATCAATTCTTAAAAACCCATCGAAATATATTTAGCATAATAATCTGTTTTTGCTTTATTCAGGCATGCACAACCGCGCCTCCTGAAAGCCCAGATAATATTTGTAAAATTTTTAAAGAAAAGTCGAGCTGGTATAAGGCAGCTATTCAGGCTGAAAAGAGATGGAAAATTCCACCATATGTTCTTATGTCCTTTGTGTTTCAAGAATCTAGCTACAGAGCTAATGCAAAACCTGAAAGAGATAAATTACTTGGTTTTATACCATGGTTTAGACCCTCATCAGCTCAAGGTTACTCTCAGGCTCTTACTAACACCTGGGACGACTATATGGATGAAACAGGGAACTCTAGAGCTAAAAGAAATAACTTTAAGGACTCAACTGATTTTATAGGCTGGTATGCGAGTAAAGGTTATTATCAGGGCTTTCAGAAAGCTGATGCTAGATCTTTATATCTTGCATATCACGATGGTTATGGAGGTTTTAAAAAGAAAACCTATAGAAAAAAACAATGGCTTATAGCTGTATCCGATAGAGTTCAAGCAAGATCATCAATGTATCAACAGCAATATTGGGGTTGTGCTGAGGAACTTAAGAAAAAACGTTTTTGGATATTTTAATTAAATTACTTTAATTTCAAAGCCTTGATCTTCAAGAGCTTCTTGAAAACTCTCACCTGCTAATACAGCTCTTTTAGACTCAGAAATAAAATATTTGGCTGCCATTTCTTTTAAATCACTCAGTTTACAATCTTTAACTCTTGCTCTAAATTCTAGACGCTCATCTTGAGATTTACCTTGAATTAAATTCATGAAATCATTGCCTGCTTCTCCTGCAGGCGACATTGGTTTATCTATACTAGAGATAACTCCTAAAATACCTTCCTCAAGCTGTGCAGATGAAATATTATCTAATGCCCACTGTCTTGAATTAGAGAACTCAGCAAAGGTTTCTTTACATTTTGGATCTCTATAAGAGTAAAAAAGAAAAACTTGAGCCTTGCTATCATGAGAAGCTCCAGCTCCATAAGCACCACCTTTTTCACGAATTGCAGAATGTAAGTATCCATTCCTTAAAACTGTTGCTAATACACTCAATATTGGAGCATCTGGATGAGAGCCATTTACGGTTGGAAATGCCTCTGCGCAGAAGCATACCTGTGATCCAGTTATCCACCCAAGCTCTCTTTGCTGAGTAGGGGCTAATACTTGATTATCAAACTGCATCTCTGACATAAAGCTTGGTATGCCTAAATTTAGCCCTTTTTGCTCCAAGGAGGAGGCTGTAAATGAATACATAGGAGTGCTTGAAATTTTATTTTGTATATCAATTAGGGAATCAATATATCTATTAAGATTAGCATCATCACTAACAGAATCCTTAAGTGATTTAAGACTATTTACGTAGGTAAGGCCTGATGTAAGCTCATTAGTAGCAGCTCTTTTGCTAATTTGAGCAGCAGCGCTGCTCATTGCTAAGCTATGACCACCTTGAGTTAGAGATTTTTCAGCGTCTGCAGAACTAAATTCGATAATTTCTTTTACTCTTTTTGGATTAGCAAAATTAGCATTACTTACAGTTTCCATCATAAGTTCCTGCATAGCTTCTGCATTTTTTTCTAGACTACTGCTTGTTATCTTTAGACCCATTTTTCTTGTTTCAGCTTCATTACCAGGAAGTAAAATAAATGATGCACCAATGCCACCAGTTATAGATGCCTGACATTTTTGAATTTCTTCAAATGACTTATTGCCTAATCCAAGATCCGTTAACAGGTCAGAGTAAGTGTGAGTAGCGCTTAATTGATCCAGATTTAGATCTTCACACGGATATATTAGTGAATGATAAACAATTCCATTTGTTCCAGTTTTGTAATAAAAGTCTCTATTCTTTTCAGTTACATCATTCTGGATAGCCGTTGGAAATTTTCTAGTTAAAGGTATATCTGCAACGGTAACTTGCGGAAGAATTCCAGGATCATCTTTTGCATCCTGTCTGTTCTTGAGATCTTTTGCGAGTGTATTAATTTCATCTTTTTCAATAGCACTTAAATTTTTTGTTTTTTCAGCAAGAAAATTTTTAATTTCTTCTTCCTTCTTTTCATTTAAACCAATTTCTGGCTTTAATTCATAATTTACTCTATGAGGATTATTAATAAGATGTTTTTCAATTAAAGATTCAAGATATTTATCTGTTTTCAAATTTTCTTTTAATTGAGTAAAGCTTTTATCTAGGTCTAATATTTCGAGAGGATTATCTCTATGAATGCATGCAGGAAGACAGCCAAGCATAAGCTCAAGCCCATAAGGCATCCCACTGCCAGAGACTTCTCTTTGTTTGATTTCTAATTGATGAACTGAAGAATCAATAACATCCTTTGAAACCCCATTTTCCATGAGATCATTTAATGTATTGAGAATTAAATTCTCAACCTCAGTTTGATTGCCAGCAGATACCCCTTCAAGACCAGCAGCAAATACAATTTCTTTATGGCTTGTCTCTAATCCAGTTAAAGGAGAGGGCGCTATGCCCAATTCAGAACTTTCTAGAGCTTTCCTTAATGGTGATGCTGAATTATCTAAGAGGATATTTGAAAGTAAGTAAGTTTCCAATAGCTCAACCGGGTCATGACTTTCACTTAAAAGCCAGCTCAGAACTACATGGTGATTTTCATCATCTCCTGGAAGTGGATTATATGTTTCAGATCTTTGAATTGGACTTTGTATTCTTGTTTCATTTTTAACCTCAATTTTTTCCAATGAAGGTTCAAAATTCTTTAAAACATTTTCAGCAACAACTTTTTGTATCTCAGATGGATCCATGTCACCAAATGTAAAAAAAGTAGCATTGGACGGGTGGTAATGTTTTTTATGAAAATTAACTAATTCTTCATGACTGAGTTCAAGAATATTTTCTGGATTACCTCCACTATTATATTGATAGGTTGATTCAGGATATAGGTATTTTGAAAGACCATGCCATAACTGACTTGGTATAGAGCTCATAGCACCTTTCATTTCGTTATATACAACACCTTTAATTTCTAGATTGTCTTCCTCATTAATTTCCAAGCGATGACCTTCCTGAGCAAAATCAAGACTATCAAGATTGGGAAAGAAAGCTGAATCAAGATAAACATCAAGCAGATTAGCAAAATCTTTTTTATTCATTGTTGCAAAAGGATATGCCGTCCAATCACTTGAGGTAAAGGCATTCATAAATGTATTTAAAGACCTTCTTATCATCATGAAAAAAGGATCTCTCACGGGAAACTTTTTTGAACCGCACAAAGCGGTATGTTCTAAGATGTGAGCTATACCTTTAGAGTCTTGTGGAACAGTTCTAAATGCAACCATAAAAACATTTTCAGTAGACTCAGAAGCTAGGTGAATATGTTGGCAATTGAACTCATTTTCGTTAAAAACTTGAGCTTCAAGATTTAATAAAGGTATAAATTTCTTTTCTTTTAATATGAACATTGGCTAAATATATTTTTTTCTTTAAAATAAAGAAATGATTAATAAAAAATTAAAACAACTGTCCCTAATTATAAGCTTAGTTTTTATTCAAAGCTGCTCTTTGAATCTAAATAATTATAATTTTGAAACTGATTCTCTTGGTAGTTTTAACCTTGCAGATTATAACGAATTCTCATTAAATATGAACCAATCTGATTTAAGTGCAGAAGTTAATCCTATTAAGTTTGAAAAATTAAAAGATTCTTTAACTGAAGCTCTTGAAGATAGAGGTCTTACTCTAAATCCAGAAGCAAATATAAATATTGAATTAATACTTGAACCCAAAGAAAAACTTAAATTATCAAAATATCCTAGAAGGTCTCCCTACATATATGGTTATGATACTTGGAATATGAATGAGCTTGAAACAACTCAGCAATTTATTTTAAGAGTAAATATAAAAGATATGAGTGCTGACAAAGTTGTATGGACTGGTTTAACAAAATGGAGAAAGAGTGCTTCTCAGGATCCTTTAACTGAAGAGTATCTTCAGTATATTGTAGATAGTATTTTACAATCTAATTAATCATTAAATCTTAAGGGGCTTATAGCCTCTTTAACTTCTTGGCTTATAGGGCTTGGTATATTGCAAATCTCATTCATGATTGTTTCAGCTAATAGCGGCGCTAAACTCAAACCTCTTGAACCTAGTCCACCTAAAGCATAGACTTTTTCTTTTTCAATAGCGCCTGTTACAGGCAGATAATCTGGAAGAGAAGCTCTTGTTCCAATCCATCTAGATTTAATATGAGAGATATCTTCATCAATTAAAAGATGATTATTTTTTTCAATTATATTTTGATAATTAATTGAATCCCCAGTATTCATCTCATCATTGCTATATATGGAACCAGCCCAATTAATGCCATTACATTCTGGTAGCACATAGCCATTATTGTTAATTGGGTATTGAATATTTTTAAGAAGTTTATTGTCAAAGCCAGCTATAGCTCCATGCTTTAGACCAATTTTTGGTATTAATGATTGCAGAGAACCACCAGAACACAGAACTAAATGTGTGTAACCATTAAAAGTTTTACCATTATCAAACTCTAATTTAATTCCATCTTGTAATTTATAGCTCAAAAAATTCTGTTCAGATATGAAGTTTATATTTTCATGCTGCATAAGAGCTTTATTTAATTCTTCTATCGAAATACAGCCACCTATATTTATCTTGATCCCATCGTAATCTTGACTAACTTTATTTTGAGTATTTATTTCGTCTGCAGTTAATTTTACGAAAAGATCATTCCTATCAAGCTTTAAAATTCTTTTAATCCAAGAATCTCTATCCTCACCATTATTTAAAAATAAAATACCTGTATTTTTATATCCACTCAGTACTTTTGTATAAAATCTATGAGCGTAAAGGTAACCTTGAACCAATAAATCACTTCTAGGGTCTAGTCCTAGTGAAAACTTAGGATACATAGCAGCCCATGGATTTAAATTTAAATCCTTTTTTTTATCAAAAATATCAACACTGATATCTTGATTTGCTAGCTTGTAAGCTAGGCAAGTTCCAGCTATACCTGAGCCTATAATAGCTACTTTTTTAGGTGTGAGTTCTAATTGTGTTGTCTTGTCCTTTTTGGAAAAAACTCCTTGCAATCTATGCCTCTTATTACCAAAACCTTTAACTTTACTTACATTAAAGTTATTTTCTTCTAGACCTCTTCTTACAAAGCCAGCAGCAGTGTATGTTCCAAAAGTTGTATTTTCTTTGCTAAGTAAATTAATGTTACTAAATACATTTGGTGACCACATGGATATATTTTTACTAGGATCAAAACCATCAAAATACCAGGCATCAAATTTATTATTATCATTTCCGACTAATGAGACCAAGGCATCATCAACATTATTTATGATAAGAGTTAACCTAATTTTAAATTTAGGAAAATCTATTCTAGTAAAGCCATTACATTCAATAGGAAAATTTAGGACCAACTCATCACCATACTCTTTAAGCAGCGGATAGTTTTTAACAATTTTTTTAAAGTCTTCAATATTTAATGAAAAGCAATCAATGGAAACATAATCCAACCATTTTTTATTATTTAAATTATGCTCATGCCAAAATTTTGCTGTAATTAGAAAATTTAAGCCAAAGCCAAAGCCAAGTTCCGCTATCTTAAAATTATCTTTTTCTAGGTTTTGCCATCTATCTTTAAGATTATTTGCTGTGATAAAGACCTCTTGAGTTTCATCTATAACATTTGCTTGAAAAAACCTGTCATCGTAATCAAGACTATGCGGCTGATTATCTTCCCAGCTCAACTTTCTAGAATTTATTTTAAGAGGATGTAATTTATTCATTATTTATCTTTAGCATTCTACTATTAATTATTTTATACAATGTTCTATAATAATTTTTAACTCTTTTAAAAAAATATGAATACAAAACTCTATTATATTTCTATCCTGCCATTAATATTTTTACTAAGCTCGTGCTCAGATGATGTCACTAGATCCCAGTCTGTTGAGTATACATCCTCAGTTGAAAAACTCGTTCAACATAGCGAAGAGTTTATTCCTACAATTTACTCATACGATAATGGTATTCATATTGCTGTTGGCTTCGGCATTGCTAATTCAATCATGGTTGAAGGCGAGGGTGGCAATATAATAATTGATGCTGCCGATAGTGTTGTTGAGGCAGAAAAAATATATAAATTTTTTAAGAATATAAATTCAAATCCAATTAAAGCAGTTATATATACTCATAATCATGGCGATCATACATTTGGTGCAGCCTACTATGACAGCATTAGTAAAGAAAAACCGCAGATCATTTCGCATGAGACCACTGCATTTTATATAGAAAGAATAATGGGGATATTAAACCCAATTATCAGCGCAAGAAGTTCTAGGATGTTTGGAACCTTTTTGCCAGAAGAGCAATTAATTAATGTTGGTATTGGGCCATTTTTAGGAGTTTCACAAAGCACTCCGGGTTATATGAAGCCTGATATCACATTTTCAGATGAACTTAAGTTAACCATCGCTGGCATAGATATAGAGCTATATCATGCTGTTGGTGAAACGAATGATCAGTTGTTTGTTTGGTTGCCACAACAAAAAGCATTAATGCCTGGTGATAACCTTTATAAAACTTTTCCTAACCTATATACGATTAGAGGAACGACTCATAGGGATGTTAAGGGCTGGGTAGATAGTTTAGATCACATGAGATCTTTTAATCCTGAGTATTTATTTCCAAGTCATACAAAGCCTATAGAAGGTGAAGAGGTCATGAAGACCTTAACTCTTTACAGAGATGCTATTCAGTATGTCCATGATCAAACCATTAGATTAATGAATCAGGGCTTATACCCTGACCAAATTATTGAAATGATAGAGTTGCCATCTGAGATTGCAGATTCCCCATTTCTTAATGAATTTTATGGAACTATCAGGTGGTCTGTAAAAAGTATTTTTAATGGATATTTGGGTTGGTTTAATGGCAATATCTCAGATCTTGATCCTTTATCAAGAAAAGAAGAAGCTTCAAGATTGGCTTTAATGGTTGGAGGTGTTGAGAATATCTACTTACAACTTGAAGCTGCAGTCACAGCAAAAGATATGCAGTGGGCGCTTCAACTCAGTGATCATCTGATAGCACTTAATCATAAAGTTAATGACGTAAATAAATTAAGATCAATTGCTGCAGAGTATATTGGTCAGCGATCACCCAATCCCAATAAGAGAAATTATTTACTTAGTTCTGCTCTTGAACTAGAGCCAGGATTCGAATTGGAAAATATAATTAAGAGTGATGCATACCTATTAAAGCAATTATCAATGGATAACTTTTTTAATATCCTGTCTGTTACTTTAAATCCTGAAAAGGTTGAAACTGGTATATATAGAGCATGCTTTGCCTTTGATTCAGGTCTTAAGAAAACTATTACATTAAGAAACAAAATTGCTGAAATATCATCTGCATCAACTGATTGCGATTTAAATATCGAGACTAATGATAGTTTATTTAAAGAAACTTTAGCTGGAATTCATAACCCTATAAGCAAGGTTGCATCCGGAGAAATTAATACTAACGGTAAGTCAGCAGAGTTTCTTATGTTCTTATCAAAATTTAGAAATTAATCTTTACTAGTGCCTGATGGTATATCTTTATATGCCACGCCCTTATCCGCTCTTGGATCCTGAGGTAAGCCTAAAACCCTCTCAGCAATGATATTTCTAAGAATTTCATCAGTTCCTCCAGCTATTCTTAGTCCTGGTGATCCTAGCCATGCTCCTTGAAAGCCATGAACATCTGAATTATCTGTTTTAAGCATTCCTGCCATATCAAGTGAGTCAATTCCAAAATTACCAATTGCCTGAAGTTTATTAGCACTAACCACCTTAGTAATAGATGCCTCTGGTCCAGGGGTATCTCCTTTTGATAAAGCTGACATTGTTCTTAGTTTTGTATTTTTTAAACCATTTGCTTGGCAATACCAATCTGCAATTGATTCTCTTACAGCTCTACTTTGAATCAAAGGTTCTCCATGATCATCCTGCTTTTTAGCCCATTCAAACGCCTCATTAGCATCTGCACCATTAGCATCTCCAACAGCCAATCTTTCATTCATTAATGTTGTAATGGCAACTTTCCAGCCATCACCAATTTCACCCAGTCTTTGTGAATCAGGAATCCTAACGTCATTGAAATATACCTCATTGAAAGATGAGCCTCCGGTAATTTGTTTAATTGGCTTAATGTCTATGCCAGGAGATTTCATGTCTACAAAAAAGAAAGTCATGCCTTTATGCTTTTCTAGATTAGGATCATGTCTAACAACCAATATCCCATAATCACAAAAATGAGCGCCAGATGTCCAAACTTTTTGACCATTTATTATCCAGTCATCACCATCCTTAACAGCTTTACTTCTTAGTCCAGCAACGTCAGAACCAGCAGAAGGTTCTGAGAATAATTGACACCAAATCTCTTTACCTTCTGCCATTGGTGGTAAATATCTAGCTTTTTGTTCTTCAGATGCATATTGCATCATTACAGGCCCAGCCATTCCTAGACCAATCTCATAGATTCCTCTAGGTACACTAAATTTAGACTCTTCTTGGCCCCAGATAATTCTTTCAATTGCTGATGCAGCTAATCCGCCATACTCTTTAGGCCAATGAAGCATTGCCCAGCCAGCATCAAACTTTTTTCTTTGCCATTCTTTAGCAGAGTCTAAAAAAGCTTCCTCGCCTACCATACCCTCTCTTTTATCTTTAGGCGCTGCGGTTTTAAGTTCAGCATTTTGCTCTAACCAACTTCTACATTCAGCCCTAAATTCTGCTTGCTCTTTCGAATCATTAAAATCCATTGAATACCCCTTTAATTTGAATTAACTAAGTTTGATTTCTCTAAACCGCTGACTAGCTTTTCTTTCCATGTGGATAATGATCCTATATTTAAAGATAGCAATTTAGATCTTCTGTAAAAAAGATGGCAGTCATATTCCCATGTAAAACCATTACCACCATGTGTTTGAATATTTTCTTTTGAGCAAAATTGAAATGCTTCAGTAGAGCTAACTCTAGCAGTAGCTGCTGCAACAGCAAGCTCTGATGAATCCGTTAAAAGCGCCCATGCTCCATAATAAGAATTGGATTTAGCAAGAGTTATTGATATATACATATCTGCAAGCTTATGTTTAATGGCTTGATAAGATCCAATAGCTCTTCCAAAGGCAAACCTTTCTTTAGCGTAATTATTAGCCATATCAAGTGAAGCTTGAGCTCCTCCAATTTGTTCAAAACTAAATAGAACCGCAGCTTGATTTAAAATACTTTGTAATAATTCCCAACCATTTCCGGCTTCACCAACTATTTGACTCTTGGTATTTGTAAAATCAATAGAGAAATGACCTCTACTTTCATCAATATTTTCTTGGTTATCAATATTACAACTTGATTGATTGAGATCAACAAGCCTTAACTCAATCCCGCTATCACCTCTGCAAACAACGATTGCATGAGTTGCAATTCCAGCATCTGGAACAGCAATCTTTTTACCATTAATCTCTTCATTTAAAGATGTAACGCTTATATTATTTTCAGTAGGAGCAAGTAAATCTTCAGTCACCGCAAGGGTTCCAACACATTCCCCTGAAACAAGCTTGGGTAATATCTCTTGTTTGATTTCTTCACTTGCATATTTAATGATTGCCTCGGTAAAGAGGTATACAGATGACGAGAAGGGCACTGGAGCTAGAGATCTACCAAGCTCCTCAGCAACCACGCAAAGCTCTAAATGTCCCAAACCTAATCCTTCATACTCTTCTGGAATTCTGATACCAGTCCATCCCATAGCAACAATCTTTTCCCACAACTCTTTATCTAGACTATTTTTATCATCCAGTACCGATCTATTTCTTTTAAGAGAACCCTCTTTTTCTAAAAACTTTCTTGCTTCAGATTGAATTTCTTTTTGTTCATTTGAAAAATCTAAATTCATAATTTTTTATAGTAATATAATGTTAATAAATGGTAATAGAATATAATTACAATTACTATAATTTCATTAAAGTAATATTCATTAAATAAAGATGTCGACTCAAGATTCACAAATAAAAGTAAACAAGGAAGATAGTAATTATTTAGATAAACCTCAGCAAACTGGTGGCTTATTTTTAGGTTTTGTATTTGTTCTTATGCTTTCAAGCATTATGGCCCTGGCTTTATGGGTCAATCAAATCTCAACCAGTAGTCAAGAGCTTGTAAATAGTTACGAAGATAGAATTGCTTTACTAGAGGAACAATTAAGCATTGTTGATTCAGTCAATGCTGACTCTATGACTGGTGTTGCATCGCAACTACAGTTCTTAGATAAAGAGATAAGGAAGCTTTGGGACCTAAGTAATAAAAGAAACAAAGTTAAAATTGAGGAAACTGAAAGTTTAGTTAAAGATTTAAAAAATAAGCTTAAATCTCTTCAAGATTCATCAATAAAGCTAAATAAATTAGCAATATCAAATCAATCTAAAATTAAAGATCACATTAAACAATTAGAATTAGTAGCGTCCACACTTAAATCACTTCCTCAACTACAAAAAGATATTAAATCATTAAATACCGATATATTACTAATGGAAGAGTCTATTCAAGCCTTTAATAACTATAGAAAACAAAATAATGCAGTCATACTTCAGTTACAAAATGAAATTAGATTGCTGAAAGCATCAATTATTACCTCAAATAACCCATCTACAAATAATAATAATAGTTTGGTCGATTTAGAGATAATTGAAGAATAATATTTTGGATTATGTGCACTCTTAAATCATATCATTTTCTTAAAATTGACTTTATTATAAATTCATAGTCTTATAGAATTACTTGAATGAATAAATGGATATTACAGCTTTTTCTCTTTTTAGCTTTTATACCCTTAGCTATATTAATAGGCTATGGGGTGATAGTTTTTGCACCTATTTTTTGTTGTATTAAAGCTATAAATTCTTATAGATTTCAGAATCCCAAAGAAATGTATTTCTGGATTGCTCTTGGCTTTGTTTCATTTCTTCTTGCACTCAAGATGCTGGGAGCTATTTAATGGAAAAAATAGTTAAATTCTTATTAGGTTTATTTACTTGTTTTTTTCTACTTATGGGTTGTTACATAATGTTAAAAAGCGACCTATCTTCAACTGTATTTCCCTTCACTATTAACAATCTGGAGACTGCAGGTGAGCTAAGGGCTGTTTTTGGCGGATCTTTGCTAGCATTTGGCTATTTATTACTTAGATTTCTTACTTCATCATCAAACGTAACGGTTTCATCAGTAATCATATATATCCTGGTTTGCATCAATATTGGAAGAATTATTAGTCTTTTTTATGAAGGTTATCTTACTTTTACTTTTTACTCTTGGATGCTTGAATTATGTCTCCTTATTTTGGTATGTTTTGCACACAAAAACCGAAAAAATAAGATAGACTACTATTTATAAAAATTTACAAGATATCAGGCTTACAGGAGTCTTTTTATGTTTAAAAATAATTTAATAGCAATTGTTGTTTCTTTAGTATTTATAGCTTCATGTGGCGGTGGCGGGGGTGGTGGATCACCAACTCCTCCAGAACCAAGTCCAACTGCAAGCCTTTCCGCATCATCTTCTTCTGTTATTCTTGATACGGTTATTACCTTAACTTGGTCTTCTACTAATGCGACTTCATGTTCTGCTTCTGGAACCTGGACAGGTACTAAAGCTATTAGTGGAACTGAGGATGTAACTATCTCGACTCCAGGTGATAATACTTTTGGAATTAATTGTACTGGTGCTGGCGGCTCTGCATCTGCTTCAGCTATCGTTGAAGGTTATAGAAATACTGATGGTGTTTCTGTTGATGGTTATATTCGTCAAGCTGATATTTTTATTGATACCAATGATTCCTATACTGCTGATGGTGATGAAGATTCAACGACATCGGATAATGATGGTAAATTTACTATCAAATATTCAGATGGGAACCTTATTAGTTTAGGTGGTACCGATCTCGATTCTGGTAATGCTTTAGATAATCTTTTAATTGTTCATAAACTGACTGGTCACTCAGATTTTAAAGCTGTTACTCCAGTTACCTCAGTTGCAGCATTTATGACTGATGCCAGTCTAGTTAATGCAGCTCTTGGTATAGATTCAAGTCTTGATATTAGTGTTGTTGATCCGGTTGTAGGAAAGGGTGATGGCGGCATCAATGATTATCTATATGAAAAAGGTAACCAGCTCACAATTCTTGCTTACGCACTGCAAAATATTACGAATAATCTGAATACCACAACTGAGACTACTCAGGATTATTTTAAAGCTATAGCCGAAGAGCTTGATACAGAATATACAGCTACTGAAACCAGAGTTAATATTGAAACGGAAGCTTTTATAACTAAAGTTCTAAATAATGTTGTTGAATCTAAATCTTTAACCTTAGATGCCACAAATAAAGCTAATACTATAAGTGCTCTAGCTGCTGTGCTTCCTGTAGTTCAAGTCAAAGCAAATAATGAGAATACGACTGCTATATTTGATTTTGCAACTAGTACCCTACAAACAGATGCTCAAGCAATAGCCAATGGAACAGCTACCACTGCAACTCTTACTAGTTATCAAACAGATATTTTGAATTATGTTGCTGCTGATCAAAATGTAGATGTTAACGATCTAGTTCCAGATATCACCGCTCTTTCAGATAAAGTTATTATTAATGAAGATACCTCAATTGATATTAATGTTCTAGCAAATGATTCCTTCAATACGACCGCAACATTATCTGTTGCTATTGATGCACCAAGCAATGGATCCGCATCAATATCCAATAATATAGTTTCTTATACGCCAGATAGTGATTTCTTTGGAAATGATGAAATTACTTATACACTAAGCCAGGCTGGACAAACTTCTGTATCAAGCATATCAATTACTGTTACTTCAGTGAATGATATTCCAAAATTTACCAATCTACTTACAAATTACACAGTTGATGAAAATCAGACAGCAGTTACCAGTATCGATGTAAGTGATGTAGAGAGTGAGCCTCTAACTGTTTCAATCAATGGAGCAGATGCTACAAGTTTCAATTTATCTTCTGAAAATGTTTTAAGTTTTGCATCATCACCAGACTATGAAGAGCAAAATTCATATGCCATAACTGTCTCTGTTACAGATGGAATAGATACATTAAGTAAAGATGTAATAGTTAACTTAAATAATCTTAATGATAATAATCCTGTCATTGCGTCATTAGCTTTTGATGCACCTGAAAACCAAACTGCTATTGGTAACGTTAATGCTTCAGATGCAGATCTAGATGCCCTTATATACTCCAATACCGGCTCCGAAGTATCTATTTCAAGCAGCGGGTTATTAACATTTGTAGTAGCTCCAGATTATGAAACAAAATCATCATATACAACTGCGGTAACGGTATCCGATGGTCTAAATCAGTTAACTGAAAATATAACTATTGATATAACTAACTTAAATGATAATCCAACTAATTTCTCTTCTTCAGCAGCTTTTAGTGCAAACGAAAATCAATCTTCAATTGGGACTGTTGTAGCGACAGATGCTGATACTGAATCACTGACATATAGCATTTCTGGTTCTGAGTTATCTATTACCTCTGTTGGAGTTTTATCATTTGTAGATATACCAGATTATGAAGCTAAAACTTCATATTCAGCAACGGTTACTGCATCTGATGGAGTAAATTCAGGTTCTCAGGATATTTCTGTAAGCGTTATCGATGTTAATGATAATGCTCCTGTATTTACATCTGAGACAACATTCAATATAGCTGAAAACCAACTTGATATTGGTTCAGTTACTACGACTGATGCTGATGATGGGAATACAATTACCTATTCTGTAGATAACTCTGTTACTCAAAAAATAGAAGTATCTGTAGCTGCTAATGCTAGTGGCTCAGGCAATGTTTATGTGATCAGTGGAGCTCAAAAGAAACCACTTTTCCTTGAAGTTGGTAAAACTTATAGACTCGAACATCCAACAGCTCACCCATTTAGATTCTCAACAACTTCTGATGGAACGCATGCTGGTGGGGAGGCTTATACGGCTGGTGTTGATACTTCAACAGACGGAGTTACTCTTATCACAGTATCTGCTGATACGCCTGCAGCTTTATATTATTACTGTAGCGTTCATCCTGGAATGGGTAGCGATGTAAGCTCAAGTTCTAACAGCTTTCCTGCAATAAGTGCCGCTAACTCAGGAGCTTTAACATTTAGCCAAAGACCAGATTTTGAAACTTTAGCTTCATTCTCAGCAAAAGTAACTGCCTCTGATGGAGTAAATACAACTGATCAAGATATTCAAGTAAACATTTCTGATGTTGATGTTGAGGGCCCAGTTTTCTCTACACCAGCAACTCTAAATGCTGATGAGAATCAAACTGAAATTGGTACAGTATTAGCAGTCGATCCGTTCGATGCAGTTGTCAGCTACGCGCTTTCAGGAACTGACGCTAGTGTAATGACTCTTGATTCTAGTTCTGGAGTATTGGTATTTAATTCATCAACTGACTATGAAACAAAATCTTCTTACTCTGTAATAGTTTCAGCTGCAGGTGAAATTGCTACAACTGATCAGAATCTAATAGTAAGTATCAACAACTTAAACGATAACCCTCCAGTATTTACTTCTTTAGCCAGTTTTAGTGCTGCTGAAAATCAGACAACCATTGGGACTGTTACAGCTTCTGATGCTGATAATCTTTCATTAACATTCTCAATTACTGGTTCTGAGCTAGCTATAACCTCATCAGGAACCCTAACTTTTGTAACAGCACCTGATTATGAAACAACAACAAGCTATTCTGCGACTGTAACAGTAACTGATGGAGCAACCACTATTACTCAAGCTATATCAGTAGCAATTACAGATGTGGATGATGTCGCTCCTGTGATTACATCTTCTGCAACCTTTAGTGGAGCAGAAAATCAAACAACTATTGGAACTGCTACCGCTACAGATGTTGATAGCTCATCTATAACATTCAGTATTTCAGGGGCAGATCTAGCGGCAACTTCAGGAGGTGTTATAACTTTTGCAACAGCACCTGATTTTGAAACAACTCCTTCATACACAGCAACTCTCACAGCAACAGATGGAATTAATTCATCTACTCAAAGTATTACTGTAAATGTTACCGATGTTAATGAGATGCCAACCTTTACTTCTTTAGCGAGTTTTGATGCAGATGAAAATCAAACAACTATTGGTTCAGTTACAGCAGATGATGTTGATAGCTCATCTATAACATTTAGTATTTCAGGATCAGATTTAGCCTTAACCTCAGATGGAACTTTGTCTTTTATAACAGCTCCTGACTATGAAACAAAATCTTCATATTCAGCAACAGTTACTGCATCTGATGGTGATCTGTCGGCTACACAAGCTATAACTGTTAATGTAAATAACTTAAATGACAATGCACCAGTATTCACATCTTCTGCAAGCTTTAGTGCAGATGAAAATCAAACTTCCATAACTATAGTTTCAGCAAGTGATGCTGATGATAGCTCATTAAGCTTTAGCGTATCGGGATCAGAACTGCTGATTACAGATGGTGGCGTCTTATCCTTTGCATCAGCTCCTGACTATGAAACTAAATCTTCATATACAGCAACTATTACTGTGAGTGATGGTGTAGCTTCAGCTACACAAAATATTACAGTAAGTATTAATAACTTAAATGATAACGCTCCAGTATTTACTTCATCTGCTTCATTTAGTGCTGCGGAAAACCAAACAGCTATTGGAACAGTTACAGCAACTGATGCAGATGGAAACTCAATGAGTTTCTCTGTCTCGGGATCTGAATTATCTATAAGCGCAGCAGGACAATTATCTTTTATAGCCGCGCCTGATTATGAGACAAAAACAACTTATACGGCAACAGTAACAGTTTCTGATGGTAATTTATCAGCAACACAAACTATTACTATTAATGTTTCAAATGCTAACGATAATGCTCCTGTTATTGCAGATTTTGCTGCAAATACAGAAGTTTCTAACGGACAAACTTCAGTCTTAACAGTAACAGTTACAGATGCTGACGGGGACACTCCAACGCTTTCACTTATTGGTGCAGATGCTGCTGCGTTATCTATTTCTTCAGAAGGAGTCATAGTATTTAATTCAAGTCCTTCCTTTGCATCACCAACTGATACTGATGGTGATAACGTATATGAATTTACTGTAAAAGCAGATGATTCAGTTAATACCTCAACAAAATCAGGAACTGTTACTGTTCTTGAAACAAATGATCCTCCAACATTCTCTGATTTAGAGTCTTCTTATACGTTAGAAGAAAATACCATTGATGTTGTTACTGTTAGCGCTTCAGATCCCGATGGTAATGCAATAACATTCTCACTAACTGGTGATGATGCGGATGACTTTACTCTATCAACAGGTGGAGTTTTAGCTTTTGCAGCTACCTCTAATTATGAAGTTCCAACAGATGCTAATACGAATAACACATATGAAATTAATGTTGTAATTTCTGATGGAAGCAATGAAGTTGCCCAAGCGGTTAGCATAACTGTCTCTGATGTTCCAGAAGCGCCAGAGTTTGTTGGGCTTCCAGCTATCTTCTTGTTAGAAGAAAATGATAATACTGTTACAACTCTTGAGGTTGCTGATCCAGAAGGTGATGAGTTTGGTGGTATTACTATGTCAGGAGCTGATGCAGCTTTATTCTTATTAGGTAGCAATGGCTTCTTAAGATTTAATGCTCTTGAAGGTGCTGATTATGAAACCCCAACTGATGCTGATACAGATAATAACTATGAGCTTACTTTCTCAGTAACAGATACGACTAATAACTTAACAAGAGAACAAAATCTTACTGTCCAAGTTACAGATTTAAAAGATACCTTTAAATTAGCTGGAACGATCTATGCTGCTACCAGCTCTTTGCTTGATGGCGATGTTCCAAGAACAGGTCAACAGCGTTCAGGTGGAGAATATTACGGATATAGAGAACTTTCTAATAATTCAGCAACAGAAGCTCAAGTATTAATTACACCAACAGATGTGACTGGATTTATTGGCGATGATGTATTTAGTCAACTTTCATTTGATGCTGATGGAAATATAATTCGAGATGGGAATGGAGATGTTATCTATACAGATATCGATAGGCCTGATGATGAAGATTGGTACAAAATTGATACGGTTTCAAATCTGCAAGTAACATTAGCAGTCGAGGACTATCAGGAGACAGTTACTGATGCTGATGGTGTGGAAACAACCGTAACAAATAAAGCAACATTACTTTTATATAATTCAGCTGGTATCCTAATGGACTTTCAATACACAGCGTCATCAACAGAAGAATATCAAACTATCAATTTGCCTGATTCAGGTATTGTTTATGCTGTAATCAAACAAGATATAAATAATACAAAATATACACTAGCCTTAGGCTCAGTAATTATTACCTCAACCGCTGGATATACATCCTCAAAAGATGCGTATGCGACTGGAAGAATGATGACATACAGATCGTTTAATAAAGATTCTAATTATATTGAGGTTAATACAGGCCTTGATCAAAACAGCTCTCTTTTAGGTAAGCTATCAAACATTAATGAGTCTAGCTTTAAAGGCTTAAGAGTTATTGATTTTGATTATCTGCAAGAGTATTCATCTATATTTGGAAATGATACTTATCTTGATTCACCAGATTTTGTTAATTCTAATAATATCAATCAAATTAAGTATCTAAAACACTGGAAAACACTTCAGCATCAAAGAAATCTTTATCCTGGTTTAAATTTAGAGTTTGATTTTAGAGCCTACAAGCATGGATTTACTAAAGATGAATATTGGGCATATCAATGGGGTCTTCAAAATATTGGACTCAGTGAAGTTTTAAATGCGATTGGACAAGAAACTCAAAATGTTGGAGTTGCAGTTATTGATTCAGGCTCTCCATCATCAACCTCAACTGCTTGGACAACATCTGCATTCTTAGAGGGCGGATATGATTTTGCTCCTGCTTCAGATAGTTCTGATGGCGATGGGCCAGATCCTGATCCAACAGATCACTCCCCAACAGGTGGCTCTCATGGTACTCACGTAGCTACAACTATTAATGCATTAAATGATGGAAATAATATCAACGGATTTGGTGTTAGCGTTCTTCCAATTAATGTATTTGGTAATAGTGGAACAACTTATTCATCAGATGTTATTGGCGCAATGTTGTATTCAGCAGGACTTTCAAATGAAACTGGAACCTTTTACTCAGG